>Ga0255338_1000215_pt1 | contig 232241 bp, 182 predicted proteins | sample MeOH1_35cm_T4_19_FD_203715 | JGI IMG/M metagenome (GOLD analysis project Ga0255338, IMG submission 203715) | Sandy soil microbial communities from University of British Columbia, Vancouver, Canada - MeOH1_35cm_T4_195 | ecosystem: Engineered > Artificial ecosystem > Sand microcosm >...
TTTTATTGTTTTCGAAATTTTAGATGTATCCTGAGTCCCTGCTGCCTCTGAAATAAACTTTACCGCACTAAAATTAATCCCAAATCCAGTAGCATTTCTAGCCATATCAATAATAGTAGTGAGAATACCCACGATGCCAATTCCTGAAGGCCCTAGTAGTAAGGCTGCAATCTTATTTCTTAAGATTCCTGTGAAAATATTAAGTACCTGAGAACCACCTATTATACTTGATGATTTTGCTATTTGATGATATGAATTCTTTTCATTATTCATTTATTTTTACGTCTTTATTTTTGATAATATTAAAAATTGCTTTAATATGTTGTGAAAGTGAATTTTTAAATGCTTGCATATATGCAAGCACAATCATTTTTGTATATGCCATTGAAGAGTAGTAAACATTCATGGATTTTTTAATTTCCAATAAATCGAAAGTATATTCATTCTTTTGAATTTTTGTTTTATAGTACCAATCAATTAAAAAATTGTAATATAAATCTGATTTTATATGATTGAAAGTCTTAATTGAAATCAGATTTTCATTATAGATGTCCTCTAACATTTTCAAATAAACTACAGCAAATGTGTTAAATAAATTATATCCACCTTTTTTGCTGATGTTTTGATTAGAGAAAAGTTCTTCGTTATTAATGACATATAAATCCTTTTGATTTTGCTCAAATAGTAGTGAAGTATGAGGAAACATTGTATTGACATTAATATCTGTACAATAATGGAAATCAGAATTCCAAATGCTAAAGCTTGTACTCCAAGTACTATAATAGGAAAGTTCATATATGAATTCATCAAAACTTTTGTATTCCTTGACTTGTATGTTTTTTAATGAGAGATTACCAAAGAACAATAACGGTTTTGTTTTTTTGTAATTTCTAATAATCTCTAACAATTTAATTAAGCTCCCATTCTTAAATTCAGAATAATCATTTTGTAATTTTAAGAGCATGCCTTTACCTAACTCTAATGCTGAAATAATATTCAGGAAACCTCGGTTCTCACCTTTTTTATAAACCAAATTTGGGAAATTATATTCCAACCTTAGTAAAGTACTTAATTCATCATTCTCTGAACTGTCGTAAATAACTACTTCATATTCTGATAGTTTTGCATCTGATTTATAAATGCTATTCAATGTATTTCTAATAACTTCCACTCTTCCACGAGTGGGTATACATATTGAAAGTAATCTTTGATCCATCGTTAACATTAAAAGTGAATTTACAATACTTCTTTTCTGTTTTGATATTGAAACTCATATTGGGGATTGCTTTTATTTTATCATTTTTCTTATAGTATTTTTAACCAAGCTAAAAGCAATTCTTAAATGGGTATAAGTATAAATTAAAATCTTTCGAAATAATGGAATAGGTAAACTTTCCTTGAAAAAAAATGATGAAAATTTCCAGTCAATTTTAATTAATTCTTTTAATCCAACTTTTCTAGTTTCAATTCCATGATGTTTGCATATGGAGTAATCACTTAATATTGATCTGTATACAAAAGTCGAGGCATTTAATCCTTTATAGTATAATAAGCCAAATAATTTAATCCTTTCTTTTTCTAATAAATCGAGTTCGCAAACACTACTCATATAAACTTTGTATTCATTTATTCTTCCTGAGGGTGCAAAATAAAGATTGTTTTTATTATATGTAAAGGAAGGATTATTTGCAGATTCTATCTTATCTTCAGTAAAGATTAATGGGAGGTTAATAATTTTTGACTTACCGGTAAAAGAAATTTCAGCATTAATTAGTTCAAAATTAAACTCAAATTTTAAATTATGGGTAAATATTTGTTTTAAGGTTCGCGAGTTTTTATATGTTTCAGTTTTATAAAAATATCCACTTGGATGTTTTGATAAGTAAGCCATATTTAAAACAGAAGAAAATCCTTTTTTAAATATTTGATTATTATCTTCTTGCTTCAAATCTAGAGAACAGTATCCAAAAGCAATGTCATCATCATCTTTGAGATAATAAATAAAATTCGATATTTCTTCATAATTAATAAAATCTTTATCTAAGCACAATAAAGAATAAACTCCTTTTGCTTCGGTAATAACTTTTAATACATTAAAAATGCCACCTATATTAATTGCATTTGAAATAACTTTTAGTCGAGAATCTTTTATAGTACCTAATAATGATATTGTGTCATCAGTTGAGTGATTATCTAATATTACAATTTCAATGTCTTCTTCTTGATGGTTAAGAATATTTTTAACTAATTCATAAACTTTCTTACTACGATTATATGTAGGGATACAGATGCTTAAAAAGGGATTGAATAAATTCATTATTAACGATTTATTTAACGTAAATTAATTCGATGTAGATAGCTTTCCTGAAATTAATTATAAACATTAAATTTATAGGCATATAGGTTAAAATATAATCGTTTCAAGAGTATCTTGCAGTCTCGAAGTTCCAGATTAATATCTACTATAGACATCAGATATTTTTGTTGTTGGTATATAATTTATCATTCCCTTAAGTCTTTCTCCGTTTAATCGAAGTACTTTCATTCCAACATCTGATCTATTTGCCTTACCAAAAGCATCTAGCGGCACTGTGCTGCCTTTTAATCTATATAATTCTTGAACAAGATCTCTTACAGTATATTCCTCTACTCCTGAAATATTGTAAATTCCGTTACCTAAATTTGAATTGATAGAATCAAAAATGATGTTTACTACATCATTAATATAGATGTATTGTCTTATTTGCTCTCCTGATGTGAAAAATATCTCAGTGTTATTATCTATTGCCCTTATTGTATGTGGAATTAAACGATGACTCTGTTCCATTTCTCCATATATAGTTGGTAATATAAAATGCCAATAGGTGTATTTAGCATTAAAAGAACTTGCAAATCGAGTCAATAGTCGTTTTGAAATTGTATAATCATTAAAAACACAAAGCTCAGATCCAATGATGTCTTTTTCACTAAAACTCTTTTCTTCTGAAGTTGCTCCGATTTCCCAATATGAACCAAATGTTACGAACCGCCCTTTATAGTCGAGATTGTTTAAAAGATTACAAATATTGATAGGAACAGTCACGTTTAAGTTATAGATTAATTCGGACTTTTCTTGTAAGTTTGATTGAATACCTGCTCCAACAGCATAAATAATTAAATCAGATTTCTTAAGACTATAATTATCTATTTTATCATGTAAAAGATCTAATTTAAAGAATTTTGTACACAAATGGTTTTTTGGCTTATCAATACCATACATATCTAATTCAAATCCTTTTCTATTACAAAATAAACCTATGTGATTTGATAAAAATCCATTCGTACCGATCAGAGAGATTTTCATTTTATATTTTTTAAACCTGTAACTAATATTTTTTTTGGTTAATTATTTTATGTTATTTTCGAATTCCATATTTGTTATCGAATTTCCAAACATCATCTTGGGATACACATTGGTATGAATATCCAGTGAAACATTTAATAAGAATGGCTGATCGGGTTTTTCCCATAAACGGATTAATCCATTGTGCATATCTTCGGGTGTGCTGATTGTAGTGGCCTCTATTTCGTATGCGTTGGCAACTTTTTCAAAATCGGGCGTACTGTATCCATTTACTGTCGATTGGTAACAACTGTCGAAATAGGCATCCTGAAATTGGCGAATCATACCCAGGCAATGATTGTTGATAATCACAATTTTGACCGGAAGATTATTCCTTCTGATGGTTTGCAATTCCTGAATGTTGATTTGAAATCCTCCATCGCCTGCAATGCATACTACCGGGGCTTTACCTAAAGCAAATGACGCGCCTATGGCTGCCGGAAGCGAATAACCCATTGCTCCCATACCTCCGGAAGAAAGGAATCGTTGGCTGGCGGTTAATTCTAAGGATTGCGCAGTCCACATTTGGTTATTACCCACATCGGTAATAAATGCCTTTGCTTGTTTTGAATATTGAGATAGCAGGTGAATAAAGATGTTTGGATTTATTCCTTTTATATTTTTTAACTCAGCAGTATCGGTCAGTTGTTGCTTTTTTTGTTCTATCTCGCTGACCCATTCTTTATTATTCCTTACCGAATTTTTAGAAAGATTGGCAAGGTTAAAAAAATCAGTTAGTCCTGCGTTTAATGTATTGCACCCGGAAAACCTGTTGTTCAGTTCTGCATTGTCAATATCAACATGGAAAATTTGTTTGTCTTTAGAAAAAGAGTCAATATCTGAACCAGTTTGTCTGAGGTCTAACCGACTTCCCAGTACCAATAACAGATCGCAGGTTCCCATGGCATAATTGGCCCAACGGTTTCCATAGGTACCAATAAAGCCAATCCGTTTCGGGTGATTAAAAGGAATAGCGTCAAGACCATGTAGGGAACAAACAACGGGAAGATCATATTTTTCAATGAATTCGATAAATCGATCGGTTTCATTTGCCAACCTGATTCCATGCCCTGCCAATACCAGCGGTTTCTTATAAATTTTGAGAGTATGGGTTAATTCGTTAAGAAAGAGTTGAGTTTTATCAGTTGATTGGGCAATGTTGCCAGTTCTATTTCTGTTTTCAATATCGGTGATTTCATCCTTTTGCAGGTTCATCGGGATGTCAATCAAAACAGGGCCGGGCCGTCCTTCAATAGCGATTGACCATGCTTCTTCCAGTATATGTGGAATCTGATTGGCCTCATTAACGGCATAGGCAGCTTTTGTTATAGGGCGCACTATGGAGACAATGTCAGTTTCCTGAAAGCCAATTTGACGGGTTGCTTTCTCTCCCTTTTGTTCATTGAGGTTAACTTGTCCTGTAATAAAAATAGCTGGTACTGAGTCAAAATAACAATTTCCAATCCCTGTAATTAAATTGGTTGCTCCGGGGCCACTTGTTGCCAGAGCAATTCCTGGTTTATTTGTAATTCGTCCAAAGGCATCAGCAGCAAAAGCCGCAGCTTGTTCATGGTGCATGCTAACAATACTGAATCCGCCTTGTTTATTTAATTCATCCAGAATTCGGGTGATCATTCCTCCCTGCAACTCAAAAACGGTGTCAACTCCTTTATTTTTTAGGAATTGAGCAATATATGTGGTGACTTTCATTGTTGCTTCGTTTTATAAAATTCTATTGTTTTCAATAATCCTTTAGTTATGTTTTCTAAGCCATTAACCGGATTGAATATTTTTTGAAACTTCGAATTGTCGCCGGCAATATACATATTTTGTCCTTTTCTGTATGGGAGAGCTCCAAATTGAAGCAAATCCGGAGATAAACCTAATAAATCGGTTATTTGCAACAATAGATCTTTTAATTTGATTGATCTGGATGAACAAAGGTTGTAAATGCCTGATGTGTTTTCTTCAAAATCGATCAGTTTATGAATTTGTGCCACAAAATCATTTATGTACAAGTAGTTATACGACTGCTCACACGCAGTTAACTTTACAGGTTCATTTCTGAGCAGTTTCGAAATTACATTGGGTATTAACCAGCCAGAATTTTCATATTCTCCAAAAACGGAGAATACTCTCATCCAATACCATTCCTGATCAGTGTCTGAAAATAAGGTACGAAGATAGTTGAGTGCCAAGATTTTTATTGCACCGTATGCATCATTTGGTTTTGTAACTGTTTCTTCGTTAACCGAAAATTCACATGTGCCATATTCGGCCTGAGATCCGAACGCAATTACTTTTTTTATCGAGAATTCTTTTGCCAAATCAAACAATTCTTTTGAAAACCAGAAATTTTGCATTTGGATTTCCCAATCATTTCTTTGTTGGGCTTCGATACCATTCCATGCAGTATGTATGAGCTGGTTTGGTTTTATTTCTGAAACTATATTTTTCCAATTAGGGTCATTAATATCTATCCAATTAATTCGATCCTTAAAATGCTGACATTTTTCAAACGAAGATGAGGTTCGGTGAGTGGCGCTGACCGAATATCCTTTTTCAACTAATTGAAATGCAATATTTGATCCAATAAAGCCTGTCGCTCCTGTAATAAGGATTTTCTTCATTGAGATTTTATTGATATAAATTTATTCCCAGTCGTCAGTTAATATGTTCGAAGTCGGTATTCCTTTATTTATAAGGACTTGTTTAAATATTTTGATCATTGCTGGCGGACCGGAGATAAAATAGTTCGATTCTGTGCTATTTTCACTTGCAATGCTTTGTATGTTAAGTATCCCATCCTTGTCTTCGTAATACAATTTTACAAAATTCCCTTCGACAGCTTCGCGTTCAGGAACCGATAAATTATTACGAAGTTTTATCATGAGATCGAGTTCGTCCTGGTAAATGTTGTAAGCTTGCGATCGAAAACCGAGATAGATTCTAGGATTGATGTATTCGTTGAACGATTCGTGAGTGAACAGGGAGAGGAGGGGGGTGATACCAGTTCCACCAGCAATAAAGACGGTATTGTTTTTATCATGCGGCTGGGTAAATAAATCACCATACGGCAATTTCAACCATACGTGGGTACCTACTTTGAGCTCCTTTTCCATTTGTTTAGTGAATGCTCCCTTTACCGAGTAGGTAATACGTATAGTTTCTTCATTGGGATTACTTTGCATGGAGAAACAACGGGATTCAGGCCATTGTCCCGATCCATCGTACTCTTCATCGAGGGCTATATGAAGGAACTGCCCGGGTTGATACTTAAATTTACCATTTAACGATTTGAATTCAAGGGTATAAATTCCTTCAAATGGGTTGATGATGGAAATGAGTTCTGATTTATATTTTTTTGCAAGCATATAATTTCAAAAAATAGTTTAGAGAAGTATTACTTAGGAATACCAGCAATAAAATCGCTAAGCATATTTTCTACATATTCAAACATTGCCTTTGTCAATCCCGGATAAGTTCCTAAAAAGAAGGTATTATTCATGATGTAATTGGTATTGTTCAAATGGTCGGCGATGCGCCACTCCCGGTTGATAAATCCGGGTTGTTTGGTCATATTACCCGCAAATAAGTTACGAGTCTCGATCAATTTGGCATTCAGGTAGCCGGTTAATTCATCGCGCTTAAATGGTGCGTTTTCATTCAAGGTCACAATAAAAGCAAACCATGCCGGGTCAGAATTTTCTGTTGCCACAGGAAGAATAAAATAATCGGGGTATTTAGAAAAAATGCGTATCCATTCTTTAAAATTCGCCTTCCTTCGTTCACAGAAAACAGGAAGCTTATCAATTTGGGCAGCTCCTATTGCGGCCTGAATGTCAGTCATTTTTAAATTGTATCCAATTTCAGAATACACGTATTTGTGGTCGAATCCATAGGGAAGATTCCCGAACAATTGGGAGAAGCGCTTTCCACAGGTATTGTTCTCGCCTCCTGCACAATAGCAATCGCGACCCCAGTCACGGAATGCTCTGACTAATTGAGCCAATTGCGGATCATTGGTGCAGATGGCACCACCTTCACCGGTAGTGATATGATGGGCTGGATAAAAAGAGATAGTTGAAAGGTGGGCAAATGAACCGGTTTTTTTTCCCTTATATTCACTGCCAAAAGCATCGCAATTATCTTCAATTACCCACAGGTCGTGTTCTTTGGTCAATTGCATCACTGCATTGATGTTGAATGGGTTGCCAAGTGTATGCGCAATAAAAATACATCGTGTTTTGGGAGTGATCGCTTTGCGCATCATTTCCACATCAATATTATAAGTTGGAATTTCCACATCAACAAAAACCGGAACCAATCCATACTGAATAATTGGAGTAACCGTAGCGGGGAATCCTGCTGCTACTGAAATAACTTCGTCGCCTGCCTTTAACCGCTTTTCTCCCAGCTTTTCAGAAGTTAGGGCTGAAAAAGCCAACAGATTGGCTGATGATCCGGAGTTGGTAAGCAAGACATGTTCGACTTCCAGAAATTCGGCAATCTTTTCAGCGAATTGTTCGGAGAATCTCCCTTCAGTAAGCCAGAAATCAAGGGAAGCCTCCACCGCATTAATTAGTTCTGCTTCATTAAATATCCGTCCGGCATAATTAACCCGTGATTTTCCCGGAATAAATTCACTTGGAGAGAATCGAGCCTGATAATATTCAATTGTTTTTGTAATAATTTCTTGACGTAGTAGTTTATGATCCATCATGATTTGCATATTTTCACGACTGATAGTTTCTTTCAGTCAGTTTAATAAAGAAGTAACTCTGATATATGGATTACTTCAGGTTAAAGTATTCGTTAATTTGGTAATCAGTAACAGAACGCATATTCTCATGAGCTAAGTATGCCTTATTCCATTCCACTATGGTTTTTAACGTAGTTTCAATGTCCCATTTGGGTATCCAGCCGAGTTCAGCTTTGGCCTTGGAGCAATCCAATTTCAGGTAATTTGCTTCATGAGGCTGAGGATTGTTGTCTATCTCAAAATCTGCTCCATTTCCCCATAAATCACATATCGATTGAATGATCCACTCCACATTTCTGGCATCCCGGTCATCTGGGCCAAAGTTCCAGCCTTGTGCATAAGAAGCGCCATCGGTAAAAAGTTTTGCAGCAAGTATCAAGTAACCGGTAAGGGGTTCTAACACATGTTGCCAGGGACGAATGGCATAAGGACTTCTTATTTTTACTTTTTCTCCAAGCGATATCGCACGGATAAAGTCGGGTATTAATCGGTCGTTGGCCCAATCACCTCCTCCAATTACATTTCCTGCACGGGCTGTAGCTATACCAACACCATGACTTTGATAGTTTTTTGAATTGAAATAGGAATTACGATATGCTGAGGTTACCAATTCAGAACAGCCTTTGCTGTTCGAATAGGGATCATATCCACCCATGGGTTCATTTTCACGATAGCCCCAATGCCATTCCCTGTTTTCGTAACATTTGTCGGTGGTTACGTTAACAATAGCTTTTATGCTTTTTGTTTGTCGGCATGCTTCAAGTAAATGAGCTGTTCCCATGACATTGATGGAATACGTTTCGACCGGATTGCTATATGACTCACGGACCAGGGGTTGTGCGGCCATATGGATAACAATCTCAGGCTGCACTTCCTGAAGTATTTTTTGCAGATAATCGTAATTACGAACGTCGCCAATGTATGAAATCATTAGCTCTGCAATTTTAGCTTCATTAAATAGGCTGGGATTTGTAGGCGGCTCAAGTGCATAACCGTAAACATCAGCTCCGAGTTTATGTAATAGTAAACAAAGCCATGATCCTTTGAATCCGGTGTGACCGGTTACAAGAACTTTGCGTCCATTATATATTCCGTCGAAAAGATTGATCATATATTGTATTGGTTTCAGATATAAATTACCATTTTATCCAGGGAGCCTTGTTTTTTTCAATAAGTTCTTCCAGTTGATTTTTATCGCGCTGGGTATCCATCGGTTTCCAGAAACCTTCGTGTTTATAAGTATATAGTTCTTCTGCATTGGCCAATGCTTCCAATGGTTCTCGTTCAAACATGATTAAATCACCATCGGGAATAAAATCAAATATTTCTGGTTGACATACAAAAAAACCAGCATTGATCCAGGCTCCGTCACCTTTAGGTTTTTCCTGAAAGGTGAGTACCTTTTGTTCTTCATTAATTATTAATGAACCATATTTTCCTTCGGGCTGAACAGATGTCATTGTGATATATTTCCCATGAGACTTATGAAAGTTAATCAGTTCAGAAATATTAATATCTGAAACACCATCTCCATAGGTAAGCATAAAAGGTTCATTGCCGATGTATTTTCTTACTTTTTTAATACGTGCGCCGGTCATGGTCTCCAATCCAGTATCAACCAGGGTTACTTTCCATGGTTCTGCATGATTGACATGATGAGTGATCGTGTTTGTGGTCATATCAATTGTCATGTCCGACATATGCTGGTAATAATTGGCAAAATATTCTTTGATCATGTATCCTTTATATCCGCACAGAATAATGAATTCATGAAATCCATAATATGAATAGATTTTCATGATATGCCAAAGGATTGGTTTCCCTCCAATTTCGACCATCGGTTTTGGCCTCAAAGTTGTTTCCTCTGATAAACGGGAACCAAGCCCTCCGGCTAAAATAAGTACTTTCATAATATGAATTTTATTCTTGTAAAGTTAAAATATGCTTCTGTTATTAGCTATTGCTATCAGTTAATTTGCGATCTCCTAAAATTTACGACAGAATTTTCTCCATCAAATCTTCTTTAATTACCTATAATGCTATTTTTATTCTCTTTAATTGTACTTTTTTATCCTAAAAAATAATTTTTTACATCCAAATACTTATTCTTTTCATCTATATTTCAATAACTTAGGTCTATATTTAAAAAATGCAGATCAACATTTTTAAAATGTATATGTACAAAACTATTTTTTCCATCAGAAAAGATTCAATTCCGGCCTAAAAAATGACTTTATCTTCTGAGATTTCTACTTTCTTGGTATGAAATTCATATTTAGCTCTGTAAAATGTTTAGTTTTTACTCTGAAAAGTTATTTTGTTGGTCTAAAAAATAAAATTATTGCCCTAAAAAATGATTTTTTAGTATTAAAAAAACGCTTTCTTATGAAAAATATATACATCTCTTAAGGATAGTCTTTTACTTGTAATTTTCAGGTTTAAAATCTATTTGTCTCTATTGTTCAGGTATTTAACGTCCTCTTTTAGTGTAAAACGAGTATCTCAGGTTCAGAATCAATGGGAATTCATTAAACTTTTCACGGCCAATGGGTAAGTGATTCAGAGGACTAAACACTTCGTATTCTTTCGAGCCAAACTGATAGCCTAGTTCAATTGCAAAACCTTTCAAACGCATGCGCTTATCCAGCCATTCTTTCCCAATCAGTACTCCCGGGACAGGAAGGCTAGTCCGTCGGTTTGTATCGAAAACATCAACCCATTTCCATTTCCCCATAATACCGATGTAGGTTCTCTCAGTTCGCTCGTATATTAATGCATGAACATATTTGATCCCAGCTTCAGCGTCGTTGGGTTTTATATCATCAAGCTCTGACGAAATACCTCCAAATACTTCAAACCCATTAGGTCTGGATACCCAGTTCCTGTAATTGACTTTGAAGCTTAAAATCGATAATTCGCCTCCGACACCAGATATCTTTTGTGCAAATGAATCGATACCAGTGATGGTCAGAAGTATTGCCAGAAGTATAATAAGGCGTTTCATTGTTGTGTTTGTTTTATTATTGAATGATTAAAATGGGTTGATTGTTCAATTGTTAAATGGATCTATGGTTAATCTTTCAGATGAAGATCTGTATATTTAATCAAACTGTTGATTGACTTAGGTAATTTTTCTAATTCTGCTTTTAAAGATTCATATTGTTTTCCATTTAATAGATTCCGTTGAATGGATTTTTCAAGCCAATCCATACTTTCGAAAATTGATCCTCGCGAGTAATGATAAAATTTGATCTTGTCCTTTTTATGATATCTTACAAAACCTTCAGCAATATTAACCGAAATACTGTCTGCAGCATCAATGAATTGAGCCCCAATCGTTCTTTGTGCCAGATATGACCATTGATTTACGATATCCCAAATTACATTGCTCAACTTAAATGAAATTTGATAAGCTTCAAAATCAGTGATTTTCAAATAATTCATTGTATTTTATTTTGGACATTCAGCCTTCAGCCATTCAACCATACAAACCATTTAATTGGTTACCACTTTTTCAAGGCTTCAACGTTGCGCTGATTAATAATATTCTTCGCTTCAGGAGTATATAAAAACTCCAGTTCGTCTTTAAAGTATTCGGTAATTTTTCCCCGAACCATTTTCATAGTCGAATTGAGCAAATGGTTTTGCTCGGTAAATGCTTCAGGCAAAACGGTTATGGTTGCAGGCAGCCATCTTTCAGGAAACGATTCGGCAAACTTGCCACCCGATTTGTAGGCATCAACTTCCTGTTGAATGATTTTCAGCGCTTCCGCGTATGCTTCTTCGGTGCCAGGCTTGACGCCACGCCTTTCCACTTCGCGGTTGATAGCTGGAATATTGGGTACAATCATTCCCGAGGTATATGGATTTTGATTATTGTACAACATACACTGGTCGATAAACGGCGACTGATCAACAAGTGCTTCTTCAATTCCTTCAGGACTGAATTTCTCTCCATCGCTGCCAATCAGCAAACTTTTGAACCGGCCCAATACATACAGAAAACCATCTTTATCCATGTAACCCATGTCGCCCGTATAAAGCCAACCATCCTTCACCGTTTCGGCTGAGGCTTTCTGATTATTCCAGTAGCCTTTCATTACATTGTCGCCTTTGATAACGATTTCGCCTTTTTCGCCTTGCGGAAGTTCATTGCCATCGTTGTCGCAAATCTTCAGTTCGAGTGGTTTTACCAATTTACCCGACGAACCAAACTTTACCGCCTTAAGTACATTCGACGAGATAACCGGAGACGCTTCAGAAAGGCCGTATCCCTGGCACATAGGCATTCCAACAGCATAAAAGAAACGCTGAAGTTCGATATCGAGCAGGGCGCCTCCACCAATAAACATTTCAAGTTTTCCGCCAAACCCTTCCCGAATTTTCGAGAACAAAATTTTATCGTAAAACGAGAGTAACGGCTTATAAATTGCCCGTAATCCTTTGCCGCGGTTCCAGCCATTCCCGTTATATTTGTATGCAATTTTAAGAGCATGGTTAAACATCTTCTCCGCAGTCGGACCTTTAGCCCTGATGTTTGTTTCAATACCTTTCCTGAAGTTTTTTGCCACGGCCGGAACACTCATCAATAGATTAGGCTGAATTTCCTTGATGTTTTTCGGAATATTCTTGAGAGTTTCCATGGCAGTTTTCCCAATCTCAGGCGACGCCACGCTGGCCCCGTAATACATGAAACAATACAAGCAGGCAGTGTGAGCAAACGAATGGTCCCACGGAAGAAAGGCCAGTGTTTTCCAGTCTTCACCAATTTTAAGAAGTGTAGCCGATTGGGCAACATTGGCGGCATAATTCAAATGGGTAAGCATAATCCCTTTCGGATCGGCGGTAGTGCCTGAAGTATATGAAATATTGGCGACATCGTCGGGCTGAATGGTTTTGTAAACAGCTTCAAAATCGGTAGGATTGCTGCTAAGAAATTCTTTACCTATAGCCAAAACCTGTTCGTAAGAAATATCGTTTGGACCCGCATTTTCCTTAGCATCCATATAAATTATTTTTTCCAGATCGGGCAGCTGTTCCCTTATTTCTTCAACTTTGGCCGCTTGTCCGCGCGAAACAATTATCATTTTACTTCCTGAATGTGCCAGACGGAATTTAAGTTCGTTGCCCGATTCCAGTTTTATTGAAAGCGGAACATTGATACCTCCAGCATACAAAATTCCAAGTTCGGAAATGATCCAGGCATTTCGTCCTTCAGCAATTAATCCGACACGATCACCCTTTTGAAGGCCAAGAGCCATCAGTCCGGCACCAAATTGCAGAACTAAATCGCGGGTTTGGCTGTAAGTGGTTCCTTCGTATTTCCCGTTTTGCTTTTCCCATAAATAAATGTTGTTGGAGAATCTGGCTACACTGGTTTCAAAAAGTTCGATGATTGTTCGCATAAAATTCAATATTTAAAGGCTATTGAAACCAAAAGTACGAATTTTCTTTGTGAGCATCATAAAAAAAGGGCCGAAGCCCTTTTGTTTATTTTGTTCCGAATTTGTAAATGGTTTTCTCACTGAATTTTTGGCCCGGAGCTAAAACTACTGACGGGAACTGAGGTTTGTTTACCGAATCGGGGTAATGTTGTGTTTCCAATGCTACTCCTGAATAACTTCCGAATTGCCGTTTACCTTTGATGATTAAATCAGGAATCCAGTAGCCAGTATAAAGCTGAATTCCTGGTTGAGTGGTATAAACATCAACCGATCTTCCTGAAGTTGATTCGCTCAGGCATCCGGCATAAACCAGTTTCCCATCCGGATTATCGAGCACAAAATTCAGATCGTAACCGGTTTCAAGGACTTCAATGTCTTTGCACAATTTCTTTTTGTTCAGGAAGTTGAAAGGTGTATGCTCAACAGGAACGATATTGCCGGTAGGAATCATATCAACCGATTCTGTGAACGATTTGGCTGTCAATTGCAACTCATGATCCAAAATCTGATCTTTACCGCCAGTCAGGTTGAAATACGTATGGTTGGTCAGGTTGACAATGGTTGTCTGGTCGGTTTCAGCACCGTATTCAAGGGTAAGTTCGTTATTGTTGTTCAGAGTATAGGTGCACGAAACTTTTAAGTTTCCGGGATATCCTTCTTCCATGTCAGGACTCAGGTAACTAAGTTTTACTCCAACGCTATCATTTCCTTCCACAATTTCTGCCAAAAATACCTTACGGTCGAAACCAATTAATCCGCCATGCAAATGGTTTGGCCCGTTGTTTACAGCCAGAGCATAGTTTTTGCCTTCCAGCGTAAACTTGCCTTCGCCAATGCGGTTACAAACACGTCCGCACATACAGCCAAAATATGGGTAGCTTCCAAGGTATTCATCGCTCAGATAGGTTTCCAGTTTTTCGAATCCACAGGCAATATTGGTAGTGGTGCCGTTTTTATCAGGCGTTTCAATGGCCGTGATAATTCCACCAAGATTGGTAATTTTTACAGTGACCTGATTGTCGTTCACCAGGGTAAACAGATCGATTTCGGTTCCTTCTTTGTTTGTCCCAAAGAGTGATTTAGTAATTTTCATAATGTATAAGTTTTTGTTTGTCATTTTGAAATTTTGGTATCAATGTCATCTTTTTGAATAACATCTCAACCTATGGAATAGCCATGTTATACATTTCCGTTTTTGCCGGTTTTGGCACATGGCTATTTCATGTTTAGATATTTTTAGTTATTGAACTGTTACGTGTTGCGTATTTCAGGTTTCGGATTGAAAACTGCCAATTGTAACTGAACACTATTCAACCGGCTTACAAATTTAATTTTTTCGTTCAGACTGGTGGGTACTGGTTGTATAAATTATTGCGATTTATTTTTACTTTTGAAATCGATTAACCAAACAAAACCCACTCGCGTGAAGAATATCCAGATAGACGATTCGCTAGGAGTTCCGAAATACCGTCAGATTATTAATTCAATTTACGCTGCAATTTCAAGCGGGGAACTGAAGCTTGGCGATAAGATTCCCTCGCTGAATCAGATTTGTACCGAATTCGAGTTATCGCGCGATACAGTGATGGTTGCTTTTAACGAACTGAAAGCAAAGGGAATTATCAATTCTATTCCGGGGAAGGGCTATTACATCAACAGCGTTGAGGTTAATGTCGACCAGAAAATATTCCTGCTTTTCGACGAACTAAATACATTCAAGGAAGATTTATATACTTCGTTTCTGAACAGCCTCGACAATAAATCGAATGTCGATATTTATTTCCATCATTTCAATTACCAGGTTTTTAAAAACCTCATTTCTGAAAGTAATAGCAAATACACTTCGTATGTCATTATGCCCGCTACTTTCGACGATACGGTGGATGTAATCAGTAAGCTTCCTAAAGACAAAGTTTACATTTTAGACCGCCTGAAAGAGGACCTTGCCGATTATCCGGTTGTTTACCAGGATTTTGAAAAGGATGTTTACGACTCGCTGATTGAAGGGTATGATTTGCTTCGGAAATACAATGAATTAATCATGATTTTCCCCGGAGGAAAAGAGCCGGAAGGACGAATGATTGGATTTCAGCGGTTTTGCAAAGAGAAGGGTTTTAAATCAGAGATCATCCGTAACCTGACCAACAAGGAAATGAAAGCCGGAGAAGTCTATTTCGTACCGTCAGACCGTAATCTGGTGCGACTGGTGAAAATGGCTGCCGAAAAGAATCTGCAACTGGGTAAAGATGTTGGAATCGTTTCGTTTAACGACACCGTACTGAAAGAAGTTGTGGCCGGAGGGATTACTACCATTTCAACCGACTTTCAACTGATGGGGCAAACATTGGCCCGGATGATTCAGGAACGCAGCACTGAGAAAATCAGGAACCACTCGGCTCTTATTCAGCGAAACTCACTTTGATATGTTTCTAAACACAAAATCTGTTTGTACTGTATGGTAGAAATGTATATTTTTACCCACCAGTACCTACCAGTTAGAAAAGTATAATTTATGAGTAATTTTAATATTGAAGATTTTCCACACAGGCGATTAAATCCGCTTACAGGTGATTGGATTTTGGTGTCGCCGCATCGTGCTAAACGCCCTTGGCAGGGACAGGTTGAAAAAGCTGTTACCGACGAACGTCCGAAATACGATCCAACCTGTTATTTGTGTGCCGGAAACGAAAGGGCAGGAGGGAAGTTCAACCCGCAGTACAAAGGAACTTTCGTTTTTACAAACGATTTTAGTGCTCTATTGACCGACACCCCAGAAGGCAACGTTGATGAAGGAAACTTGTTTCAGGCCAAAAGCGAAAGCGGCATTTGCAAAGTGATTTGCTTTAGCGACGACCATAGTCTCACTATTCCTGAAATGGAAGTGGAAGACATCCGCAACGTGGTTGATGTTTGGTGCGAGCAGTTTGAAAAATTGGGCAGCAATCCGATGATCAACTATGTGCAGATTTTCGAAAATAAAGGTGCGATTATGGGTTGTTCAAACCCACACCCGCACGGACAAATCTGGTCGTCGTCATCTGTTCCAACCGAACCAGCCAAGGAGTCGAAAACTCAAAAAGAATATTTCGAAAAGCATGGTACCACGCTTTTGAGCGATTACCTGAAAGCTGAAATAACTAAAAAAGATCGCCTGGTTGTAGAGAATGATCATTTCGTGGCGCTTGTTCCATTCTGGGCAGTTTGGCCTTTCGAAACCATGATTGTCAGTCGTCGCCCGGTTCAGAATATTCTGCAACTGAATGATGAGGAAAGAACAGCATTAGCCGACATTTACAAGCAACTAACGGTGAAATACGATAACCTGTTTGAAGTTTCATTTGCATACTCTGCTGGGTTGCATCAGGCGCCAACCGATGGAAACGATTATCCGGAATGGCACTTGCACATGCACTTTTTCCCACCACTGTTGCGTTCTGCTTCAGTAAAGAAATTTATGGTAGGCTACGAAATGCTGGCCACTCCGCAACGTGATATTACTGCCGAGCAGGCTGCACAACGTTTGCGCGACCTTTCACCGGTTCATTATAAAAAGCAATAAACAATAAACCAATAAATAATTAAACACACTAAAAAACTATGGCAAAGATTAGCGCTTTGATCGAAAAGATTGCCAATGGAAAAAATCCATTGTTTCAGGAATTATATGGTGTAAACGAAGTGGTACTGAAAGAACAGGCCGACCGTTATGCCGCTTTGATGAACGAATTTCAGCAGGTTTATGGAACTGACGATGTTTCATTGTTCAGCTCCCCAGGCCGTACCGAAATTGGTGGTAACCATACCGACCACAATTATGGCCGAGTTTTGGCAGGAGCTGTAAACCTCGACAATATTGCCGTTGCAGCAGCAAACGGAACCAATACTATCCGCATTAAATCGGTTGGATATCCTGAATTTCAGGTTGATTTAGGTTCGTTGGAAATCGATCCTGCACAATTCTATACTTCTTCGTCGTTGGTAAAAGGTATTGCCGCTCGCATGAGCGAAAAAGGCTATACCATTGGCGGTTTCGACGCTTGCATCGAAGGTCGTGTACCAAAGGGTTCGGGCTTGAGCTCATCGGCTTCGTTCGAAGTTTTGATTGGTGCAATCATCAATCACCTGTTCAATGACGGCAAAATGAGCGCTGTTGAGAATGGCATCATCGGCCAATGGTCAGAAAATAATTTCTTTGGAAAACCATGCGGTTTGATGGACCAGACCGCTTGCTCGGTTGGTGGATTGATTACCATCGATTTCGAAGATCCATCGAAACCAATCGTGAAAGAAGTTGACTTCGACTTCGTAAAAACCGGGTTTGCACTGGTAATTACTGATGTAGGTGGTGGTCACGATGATGCAGCTTCTCAGGCTGAATACGCTTCATTGCCAACTGAAATGAAAGCTGTTGCTGCTGAATTGGGTGCAAAAGTTTTGCGCCAGGTAACTTTGGAGCAAATTGTTGAAAAAATGCCTGAAATCCGTAAAGTAACCGGCGACCGCGCCTTACTTCGTGCGTACCACTTCCAGGGCGACAACGCCCGCGTAGTTGAGCAGGTTGCAGCGTTGGAAAACAATGATTTCCAAGCCTTCCTGAAAATGGTTGTTGAATCGGGTTACAGCTCGTATATGTACAATCAGAACATTTTTGACGTGGTTCACAAAGACGAACAGGTTGTTTCGCTGGCTTTGGCTTTGAGCGAAATGGTACTAAAAGGAAAAGGCGCTTGGCGTGTTCACGGTGGTGGATTCGGTGGTACCATTCAGGCTTTTGTACCACAGGATTTACTCGATAAATATGTGAGTACTTTAGAACATGTTTATGGTAAAGGAAGTTGCCATAAATTGTTTATTCGCGCCAAGGGATCAATCAAGCTTGATTTATAATCAGATATAATTTTGGCTGATGGCTGGTCGTTTGTTTTTGCTAACAGAATGACCAGCCATCATTTTTATTTTTAGCGCTTTTTTGAAGGTTATTTGTCAAATACTAAGTTATTTTTTGCAAATTCGAGCACGAAATCGTAAAGTACAAACTTAATCTTCATCAATAACAATCAAATTACCTTAAATTATGACACAAAACAAAAACTACACAGTGCCAATCATCATGATGATCATGCTATTTGGTATGATTTCATTTGTAACCAACCTGGCAGCCCCAATGGGTATCGTGTTAAAAAGCCAATTTGCAGTAACTAATTTCTTAGGACTTCTTGGTAATGCAGCTAACTTTATTGCTTATGCAGTAATGGGGATACCCAGTGGAATTTTACTCCAAAGAATAGGCTACAAGAAAACGGCTTTGATTGCTATTGCAGTTGGCTTTGTTGGAGTAGGTATCCAATATCTTTCAGGCTATTCGGGACAGGATTCAGCCTTTGCTGTATATCTTGGTGGTGCATTTGTTGCCGGATTTTCAATGTGTTTGTTGAACACCGTTGTAAACCCAATGTTGAACACTCTTGGTGGTGGTGGAAACACAGGTAACCAATTGATTCAGGTTGGTGGTTCTTTCAACTCAGTAATGGCCACAGCTACTCCTATGATCGTAGGTATCTTGATTGGTGATGCATCCAAAGCACAGATTACCAATATTTTCCCATTCATGTATGCTGCAATGGCGGTATTCGCTATCGTATTTGTAGTATTATATTTTGTAAATATTCCGGAACCTCACGCTGAACAATCTTCTGAGCCACTGGGAAACCTGATGTCAGGAGCCTTAAAGTTCCGTCATTTCATTTTAGGCGCTATTGGTATTTTTGTTTATGTTGGCGTTGAAGTTGGTACTCCAGGGGTTTTAAATTATTTCCTTGTTGATCCAGCTACTCCAAATGCATTGAATGCTACTACTGCAGGATTTGTTGCAGGAACTTATTGGTTCCTGATGTTGATTGGCCGTTTGGTAGGCGCATCAATCGGAGCAAAAGTGTCAAGTAAAACAATGCTTACCTTTGCCTCAGGTTTAGGTTTGGTTCTTGTCCTGGCAGCTATGTTCTCTTCGGCCTCTACTTTGGTTTCGTTGCCAGTTTTGAAAAGTATTGACGGTGTAACCTCATTTGGTTTGTTGGAAGTTCCAATCAATGCTGCATTCCTCGTATTGGTTGGACTTTGTACCTCGATTATGTGGGGCGGTATTTTCAATCTTGCAGTAGAAGGTTTAGGAAAATATCTGGCAGCAGCTTCAGGTATCTTCATGGTAATGGTTTGTGGTGGAGGTATTCTTCCTGCACTTCAGGGTTGGGTAGCCGACTTTGCTGGTTACATGCCTAGTTACTGGGTAATTGTTGCCGGTTTAGCTTACTTGTTATTCTACGCTTTAGTAGGAAGCAAGAACGTAAACAAAAACATTCCGGTATAATTGAATTAAAAATTCATCAGATATATGAAAAGAAGGATCAGCAATGGTCCTTCTTTTTTTTGCTGCCTGTATAAAATGTTTTCCAACAGAAATCGATAAAAAATAGTATCGGCTCAATAAAAGTAAAAAATACTTTTATACTTTAGCCAATATTATTTTCCTGAAAAGTATGGAATTGTATAAAGTACATCCACGGCACTTTGTGGCTATTGATTGTGTGATATTAGGTTATCAGGATGAAGAGATTAAGTTACTGCTTTACCCGCGAAGTTTTGAGCCATACAAGGGAAAATGGTCGCTTTTGGGTGGATTTGTTGAGGAGAATGAATCGGGCGACGAAGCCGCTGCACGAATACTGAAGCAAACAACCGGGCTGGAGCAGATTTTTCTGGAACAGGTTGCTTCTTTCTCTGAACCTAACCGTGATCCGGAAGCAAGAGTTATCAGTTTGGCTTATTATGCCCTGATCCGGATTGATTTGCACGATGAAGAAAAAGTGAAAGAGAACGGCGCTTATTGGGTGCCCATCAGGAAATTGCCCCAGTTGATTTTCGACCATCAGGCTATGTTCGAAAAGGCGTTGATCAGGCTTCAGCAAAAGGCAGGGTACAGCTTGATCGGGCTTGAGCTTTTGCCTGAAATGTTTACCCTTATTCAGCTTCGGAAATTATATGAAGCCATTTTTCAGCGGGAGTTTGATCCGGGAAATTTCAGAAAGAAGATTCTATCGCTGGGAGTTCTGGAAAAGCAAAAGGAAAAGGATGCTTCAGAATCAAGAAAAGGAGCCTTTTATTACAAAGCCAAAAGTAATATTGGGGAAATAGATATCGATCGAATCGTAAAATTCTAAACTATTGAAAAACAAATAAAACTTAAATTAATAATCTAATACACAACTTATGAATTGGAATTCACATGAGTTTATTTGGCTCGACTGGCTGATCATTGTAGTGGGTATATTATTGGTAGGCTGGGCCGTATGGCGTTCGATACAAAAACACAAACGCTCGCAACAAGGTGCCGACAGCGAAGACTATCTGTTCGGAAAAGGCGAGCCGTGGTATATTATTGGTGCGGCTATCTTTGCTGCAAACATCGGATCGGAACACCTTGTTGGTCTTGCCGGTACCGGCGCAAAGGCTGGTGTGGGTATGGCGCACTGGGAAATGCAAGGCTGGATGATCCTCATCCTGGGCTGGATCTTTGTGCCGTTCTATCAGCTTATGAATAACAAGTTGGGGAAAATTATCACCATGCCCGACTTCCTTAAAAATCGTTACACTCCAGCTACGGGTTCGTGGTTGTCAATCATTACATTGGTTGCTTATGTGTTGACCAAAGTAAGTGTCACCGCATTTACCGGCGGTATTTTTATGGAGAGTCTTCTTGGCTTACCTTTCTGGTATGGGGCCATCGGCTTGATCGTCTTAACAGGTGTTTTTACCGTTTTTGGCGGAATGAAGGGTGTAATGACTCTGTCAGCAATTCAAACTCCTATACTTATCATCGGTTCGTTCCTGGTTCTTTTCTTAGGATTATCAGCACTTGGTGGAGGCAGTATTGCTGATGGTTGGTCTGCTATGATTGACTATTCCAGAACATTGGGCAAAGGAGCCGATGGCGTTGCCTACGGAACAAACCATATGTTTCACTTTGAGACAGGCGACCCGCTGTATGACGAATATCCCGGTTTTTGGGTATTTATCGGAGCGACAATTATAGGTTTTTGGTATTGGGCTACCGACCAGCACATCGTTCAACGTGTACTTGGACAACAAAAAGGTGAGTCGAATGATGTCGTGATGAAACGTGCGCGCAGAGGTACTATCGCTGCCGGTTATTTCAAATTGTTGCCTGTATTTATGTTCCTGATACCGGGTATGATTGCTGCTGCATTGGCGGCACGTCCTGATAGCGGCTTTACATTAGAAAACCCTGATACAGCCTTTGGTTCGATGGTTAAGTTTGTATTGCCAGCCGGAGTGAAAGGTATTGTTACCATCGGTTTTATATCCGCATTGGTTGCTTCATTGGCAGCATTCTTCAATTCATGTGCTACGTTATACACTGAAGATTTTTATAAGCCAATGTTTAAAGGCAAAACCGAAGCCAGATACGTTTTGGTAGGCCGTATTGCAACAGTTGTGGTTGTTTTGCTTGGTATTATCTGGATTCCAGTCATGATGAGCCTCGGTAGTCTTTATTCTTATCTGCAAGGCATTCAATCGCTGCTTGCTCCTGCGATGGTGGCCGTATTCGTACTTGGTATATTTTCCAAGAGAATTACACCCAAAGCTGGTGAACTCGGTTTAATCGTTGGCTTTTTAGTTGGTATGCTACGCTTGCTTACCAATATTTTTACCAATACGGGCAAAGATATAATGACAGGCTGGTACTGGGAATCAACACGATGGTTTTGGCATACTAACTGGCTTATTTTTGAGATTTGGTTGCTCGTCTTCATCATGTTGTTTATGGTTGCAGTATCGTTTTTCACCGCGAAACCAACTGCTCAGCAGATAGATGCGATTACTTTCACCGACGACTACAAGGCTCTTATCCGGAAGAGTTGGAACAAATGGGATGTAATTGCTTCAGCAGGAGTAGTTTTAGCTTGTGCCCTGTTCTACATGTACTTCTGGTAGAAAACTGAAAGTCATCATCGTTTCATTGTTGAAAGAAACGGTGGTATCTAAAAAATAATTAAATTGCCTGAATAAACCATTCGGGCAATTTTTTTTTATGTACGATATTATCGGAGACGTTCACGGGTACGCAGATCAACTTAAAAAGCTACTCCAGAAGTTGGGTTACCAGCCAATCAATGGCTGTTATACCCATCCGAACCGGAAAGCTGTTTTTGTGGGTGATCTCATCAACCGCGGGCCCAAAATCAGGGAAACTATTGTGCTGGTCCGAAAAATGGTTGAAGCCGGGTCGGCCCATGCAATTTTGGGTAATCACGAAATGTACGCTATTCTCTATTATTTGCGCGACACCGAAGGAAAGTACTATAAGAAACGGATTCCGAAATATCAGTTACAAATCAATCAGACATTAGCTGAGTTTGCTGCTAATATGGATGAATTCAAAAGCCACCTGAAATGGTTCCGGACTTTGCCTCTTTTCCTCGATTTTGGCGATATCAGGGTGGTTCATGCCTGTTGGGACAATGAAAATATCAGCCAGCTTCAGGAGGTGTTAACCGAACCCAAAATAAGCAAAACGATTTTGAGGGAAGTAGCGCTCAACGAGACTTCCTTTTCACGAAGCTTTTGGGAAACCATTAAAGGAATCGATTTTCAGGTTCCACGAAACCTATTGGTTTTTGATGATGATGGACGTCCGCACCGTTCATTCCGTATGAAATGGTGGGAGAACCCTGAAGGAAAAACATTTAAAGATGTTTCGCTTGAAAGTCGCTTCGAGCTTCCGCCTTATACCATTCCCCCGGAAATTGTCAAATTCAGGAATCCTTATTTGAAAAGTTATCCCATCGTTTTCTTTGGTCATTACAGTTTGGTGGATGGGTATGGAATATTAAGTGATAATGTTTGTTGCGTTGATTCCGGAGTGTCGAGATCTGGTAAATTATTGGCATACAGGTGGGATGGCGAACAGGAATTAATAGAATCGAACTTTGTCTCAGTCAATGGCGAAGTTTAATGTGCTTGATATACAGATTGTTGATTGGTTTGTTGGTTTGTCCGGAAAGTGAAGAAAAATTTTTATTTGCCCTATTGCAGGGAAAGAAAGAAAGGCTATATTTGCAAAGCCTTTTGAGAAACGGATTTCAGAAGGTTTGTTCTTTAAAAGTGCTGTAAATTTTGATTAAAAACAACTTGATTTTTCGGAATCAGGTTAACAAAGAAAATACTCTGGTGCGGTAGTTCAGTCGGTTAGAATATCGGCCTGTCACGCCGAGGGTCGCGGGTTCGAGTCCCGTCCGCACCGCCCTCACAAAATTTACAACACTGATAATTGGTGCGGTAGTTCAGTCGGTTAGAATATCGGCCTGTCACGCCGAGGGTCGCGGGTTCGAGTCCCGTCCGCACCGCGAAAAAGCTTCAGGAAACTGAGGCTTTTTTTGTTATTAGAGAGTCTTACGCTGAAAATAGAAAAGGCCGCAGTTAATGCGGCCTTTTTGTTGTGTTTATGTCTGTTCAACAAAAAAAACTCTGATAAACGGAAGGAGAAGATTCTAAACTAATTTAAAATTTCAAGACGCCATGACATAACGTGAACAATCCGCTATCAGAGTTTTATATCAATCTTTTCGACCTGTTTTGAAGGTCAAGTGATATAACAACTTAATTCGCGACTTGTTTGCTGTCTGTCGAAATGATTTGGCAGGTTTAGTTTTTTGGAAACCCAACGGTTTGGGCTAAAATGATTTTTTGAAAAGGTTTTAGCTTTAGTTTTTGCTGAAGCATTTCTTTATCAACCCAACCTCTGACTACAGTTCCCAATCCTTCGGAAGCACAGTAGAGATAAACATTTTGAGCAATAAATCCGGCATTTGAATAGGATGCTACGGGTTCTGCAGAATAATCAGTCTGATCGGTTTTTGAAAGATCTGCGATATAAATCAGGTTAACAGGCGCCGAAGCAACAAAATCCTGCTTCCCGCAAAACGAACGAAAATTCTCATTGGTTATAACTTCAAGCAAATGACCTTGGGGGATATATTTAAAAACTCCGTCAGATTTAAATATATAAATGTCAATTTCCTGCTTGTTGTTCGACGATGGGGCGGTCCGCTTGTCGCCGTCTTCACGATTGATACCCCAGGCTGCCCATAATAAATTCGATAGCACTTGTTCCGGAATTTCTTTGGCCGCGAACTCGCGGGTAGAACATCTTTTACTAAGCGCTTCCATTAAAGGCATTCCTCCGTTTTTTAAGGGTTGAGGTAATGTATTTGTAGTCGTTTGGGCAATACCCGGAAAGCTGAAACATAGCAAAACGAAAAATGCAAAACAGGTTTTCATTGGTCAAGTTTTAATACCGCGGAGCAGCATAGTTCAAAATATCGTCCTTGGTGATGGTTTTATCGCAAAGAATTATCAGTCGCTCAATAACATTCCTGAATTCGCGTATATTTCCCGTCCAGCGCATCTTTTGCAATTCCGTAATGGCATCGGCATCAATTGTTTTCTTTGGGATTCCGTATTCGGTGCAAATCAGGTCGATAAAATAATCGCACAATACCGGAATATCTTCAATCCGGTCATTCAGGTCAGGAACATGGATCAGGATAACACTCAGGCGGTGATACAAATCTTCCCTGAAATTGTTAGTCTCAATTTCTCGGGCCAGGTTTTTATTGGTTGCGGCCACTACGCGCACATCCACTTTAATCTGCGAATCGCCGCCAACCCGCGTAATAATACTTTCCTGCAAAGCCCGGAGCACTTTGGCTTGTGCCGAAAGGCTCATATCGCCAATTTCATCCAGAAAAATAGTTCCGCCGGTGGCTTGTTCAAACTTTCCTTTTCGCTGTTTCACTGCCGATGTGAATGCACCTTTTTCGTGTCCAAAAAGTTCACTTTCAATTAATTCAGAAGGAATAGCAGCGCAGTTTACCTCGATGAACGGACCCTCGGCACGGTTACTTTTCTCGTGTAGCCGACGGGCAACCAGTTCTTTACCGGTACCGTTGGAGCCCGTAATCAATACGCGGGCATCGGTTGCAGCTACCCGGTCAACCATGTCTTTTACTTTTTGTATGGATGCCGAATTTCCAACAATATCGTAGCGTTTATTCACTTTTTTCCGCAGAACCTTTGTTTCGGAAATAAGCGACGATTTGTCCATGGCATTGCGCAAAGTAATCAGCAGTCGGTTCAGGTCGAGCGGTTTTTCGATGAAATCGAAAGCACCTTTTTTGATCGATTCAACAGCTGTATCAATGTTTCCATGCCCCGAAATCATAACAACCGGGGTGTCGGGTTTAAGTTCTTCAACTTTTTGCAAGACTTCGATGCCATCCATTCCGGGCATTTTAATGTCGCACAAGATCACATCAAAATCTTTCGTCTGAATCAGCTCGAGGGCTTTAAAGCCATCTTCAGCCAGTTCAACAGTATATTTTTCGAACTCTAAAATATCTTTTAAGGTATTCCGAATGCTGCGTTCGTCGTCAATGACTAATACTCTCGACATGTTTTCTGTTTTTACTGATAAATTTTGCCCGAATTTAACTGAAAATTCGTTCGTATAAAACACCTTCTCTCAACGCGTAATCGGTCTGGAAAATTGTTTTGATATTCAGCCTGTCAATAACCAGTTTGATGAATAAAACGGATGGGACAATCATCTCGATGCGGATGGACTCCATTCCTTTCATTTGGGTGCGTTCGGCAGTTGTTGAATTAACCAGTTGCCGGTAAATGCGGTTAAAATCGTTGAGCGCTATTTGTTGGCTTACCCTTATTTTGGTGCCCGGATCGGTTCTGTCATTCAGGTCGGCAATGGTATCGAAAGCTCCTGAACATCCTATCAATTGAGGAATTTCGACGTTTCCCATACGTGCCCATAACGGTTCGAGCCGCCTATCGAACCATGTATTGATTTCGTTTATTTCATCCGGAGTGATGGGGTCGGAGGGTGGCATAAGTTCAATAATACGGGCCATTCCCAGCGGAAAACTTTGCTTCCAGACGGATTCACCCTGTTCTGTGAGGATGAATTCATTGCTACCTCCGCCAATGTCAAGAATCATTGAATGATTTTCGATGTTGTTGAAAGCAAGTTTTACTCCTTTGAAAATCAGATCGGCTTCTTTTTCTCCAGAAATGATGCGCAAATCAAGTCCTGTTGTATCCTTTATCTGTTGGGTGAACCAGTCTTTGTTTGTTGCTTCGCGAATGGCAGAGGTGGCAATTACAGCAACTTCATTCACCTCAAAAATACCAATTAGATCCTGGTGCTTTTTTATTGCCCGGATGGCGCGGGCGAGGCCGTCATCGGTGAGCAGATCCTTATTAATGCCGCCTTTTCCCAGCTTTACAACTTCTTTGCCCTGATACTGAATTTGGTGCGATTTATTGGTGTATTCGGCTATCAGGAGGTTGCAGGTGTTTGTCCCGAGATCGATAACGGCTAGCTTCTTGTTCATGAATAATAATGAAGTTTTTTTATTCAGATTTTTCTATTACTGTAAATATACTGAACGTGTTGACTTTATTGAAGAAAGCAAATAAATATTCTGATTTAAGTGTTAACTTAGTTAATATCAATGATATCTTCTTTTATATTCTTCTTTCTGCGAAAGCTTCCGTGTCAATACTGACTTTTTATAATTTCTCGTTTGGTTGAAAAATGAAAAAGTTTCTAAAAATTGGAACCATTATCCTGGTTTCTCTGGTCGTGTTTATTCTGGCATTTGTTTATATCAGTTATAACACATGGTCTCCGGGAGAAGTAAAAGCAAATGTTGATCCGTCAGCGTTGAACTATTATCAAAATTCGTATTCAGAATGCCGGGAGTCATTTAGGAAGCTTGCTGAAAAAATGAAATTTAAATTCGACAGTGTTGAGGTTTTTCCAATTCGGGTAAACAGCAGAACAGACAATGATTTGACTATTGATGTTTGTTATATACCCGCACAGAAAGAAAAATCAAATTTGTTAATTCTTTCGTCAGGCAGTCATGGGGTGGAGGGATTTGTTGGAAGTGCCGTTCAGCAAATGGTAATGAAAGAGCTTCTGAATAAAGAACTGGTTGCCGAAACCGGGGTTTTGTTCATTCATGCGATCAATCCCTATGGTTTTAAAAACTTCAGGAGGGTATCGGAGAATAATGTCGATCTCAACCGTAATTTTGAGGTCACTACTGATTTATTTTCATTGAAAAATCAGGGTTATTCCAATTTATATGGTTTGCTAAATCCGGAAGGGAAAGCGAATCTGGCGAGTTTGAAGAACCGTTTTTTTCTGCTTACAGCCCTACAGAATTTAGTAAAGGAATCTAAGAAGTCGTTGCGGCAAGCCATAATGCAGGGGCAGTATCAATATGAAAAGGGCTTGTATTATGGTGGCCAGAGTTTTGAACCTCAGGTGAGCTTAATAGCGCCCGTGTTGACACACTACTCCAGGAATTATAGAAAGATAATGGATATTGATTTGCACTCCGGGTATGGTGAGTTGGGTGTTTTGCATCTTTTCCCCGATCCGGTTAAAGATGTTAAGGTCAAAACAGCTGTTGAACAGGTTTTTGCCGGACACCGGATTGATTGGGGCGATTCGGATGATTTTTATACCACTTATGGCGGATTTTCTGATTATATCGGAAAGTTACTTCCTGATAAATTTTACATGCCAATGGTTTTTGAATTTGGGACTCTCAATAGCCAGACAACTTTAGGAATTGTGCATTCTCTTCAGAATATGATATTGGAAAATCAGGGTGCCCATTACGGGTATTCATCAGACTGGACTAAGGAAGAGATTTTCATGAATTTCAGAGAAATGTATTGTCCGTCCTCTCAGGCGTGGCGCTCCAAAGCTATTAATGATTCCCGGGATATGATGGAAACAGTATTTCGGAATTTCTAGAACTTCGCGAAACAAAAAAGGCTGGTAACAACCAGCCTTTCAATGTAAAATATTAATCAGATAAACTAAAATAAACCATCGATTGATAAATAGCGTTCGCCGGTATCATACGAGAACGTTAATATTTTGGAGCCAGCTGGCAGTTCAGCAATTTTTTTAGCCACAGCTGCAAGTGATGCACCTGATGAAATGCCGATAAATAAACCTTCTTCTTTGGCTGCCCGGCGTGTATAATCGAACGCTTCGTCTTTCGAGACCTGTATAACTCCATCTAGGAATTCTTTTTTCAGGTTAACCGGAATGAATCCGGCGCCAATTCCCTGAATAGGGTGCGGTCCGGGATTACCGCCGCTAATTACCGGTGAAAGTTCGGGTTCAACAGCGAAAGTTTTCAGATTCGGGAATTTTTGTTTCAGTACTTCGCTAACACCTGAGATATGTCCGCCGGTTCCAACACCGGTGATCAAATAATCAAGCCCATCCGGAAAATCAGCAAGTATTTCCTGAGCTGTGCGTTGTTTGTGAGCTTCGATGTTGGCTGCGTTGTCAAACTGCGAAGGAATCCATGCGTCAGGATTTCCGGCAGCCAGTTCGTTGGCCTTGGCAATGGCGCCTTTCATTCCGAGTTCGCGCGGAGTAAGAACAAGTTCGGCACCGTAAGCAGTTAAAATTCGGCGGCGCTCAACACTCATCGACTCGGGCATTACCAAAATCAGTTTGTATTTTTTTACCGCGGCAACAAGTGCAAGTCCAATTCCGGTGTTTCCTGATGTAGGTTCAATCAGCACACTTCCGGTTCTCAGAATTCCTTTAGCTTCAGCATCTTCAACCATCGAAAGAGCGATACGGTCTTTAATGCTTCCTCCGGGGTTTGTCTTTTCAACTTTTGTATATACATCATATCCTTCGGGATACAGGTTGTTGATACGAACCACCGGACTGTTTCCAATGGTTTCCAGAATGTTGTTTACTTTCATTTGTATAAATTTTTGGTTGTTGTCTTAAAAATTGTGGATAACCATTTTCTTTTAGTCAAAAGTTTCAACGAAATGGAATAGCTATTAATCCATTTTCGATTTGTGAGAGCTTTTGGCTACATGGTTATTTCATATTGTTATTTTTTAGGGTTATAAACAAAAAAAGCCTTCCGGTGTTCGGAAGGCTTCGATATATTTAATCTCTTTTATGTATTTCAAATGTTTGTTGAAAACATACCTTCTCCGATCTGTTTGGTACAGCAACACATACACATATAAAAGGAGTTTGTTTTCATTTATTATTCTGAATTGTGTTTGCAAGTATAAGAAAAAAATTAAACAAAATACATTTTTGTCTTTTATTTTTAGTTTTTATAGAATAACCATTTAATAATTTCTTTAAGCGTCACTTTTTTGCCGTACATCAAAATGCCAGTGCGGTATATTTTGCCAGCCATCCAAATGGTTCCAAAGATTGTTGCCAGCAATAAAGACATCGAAAGAATAATCTGCCATACCGGTATTCCAAACGGAATGCGCACCATCATAGTAACAGGCGAGGTGAGTGGGATCATCGATGCCCAGAATGCCAGTGGTCCTTCAGGATTTTTAGCTACTGCAAAAAGGATGATGATAGAGAAAATAAGTGGCATGGTCACCGGAAACATCATTTGCTGGGCATCTTCATCACTGTCGACCGCAGAGCCAATTGCTCCCAAAAGCGAGGCATAAAGAATGAACCCGCAGATGAAATAGAACATCAATGCCAATAAAATCAGTGTAATGTTCAGGTTCCCGATCATTCCGATGATCTCAACAACTTTATTTTGAGCTTCGGGCGAACGTGCAGCCATTTGTGTTACTTCCTGACCCGACATGATGTTTTGTGATTGGGCAGCAACCTGAGGAGCTTTGGATCCGGCAAAAGTGGACACGCCACTGGCAATACCCACAGTCAGCACAATCCAAATGGCAATCTGGGTGAGGCCAACCAGCCCGATTCCGACAACTTTACCGAACAGCAGCTGAAACGGTTTTACCGACGAAATAATGACTTCAACAATGCGGTTCTGTTTCTCTTCCATCACCCCGCGCATTACCATTACGCCGTACATAAACACAAACATGTAAATAATGAAGCCCGAAATATATCCAATGGCCATGGCAATTTCGGTTGAGCTTTTCACAGCTTTACCTTCTTCACCAAGCTTAATGGTTTCAACGGTAATGTTTGTTTTGGTAGCAGCCAGTTTCTTTTCGAGATCGGGAACTCCAATTTCGTCGATCACCTGTTTTTTCTTTTCTCCTTCAATAATGTTTTCAATCCGGTTGGTAATCTGGTTTTTAACATCGAAAGTGACTTGTTTGTCCGAAATCATTACGGCACGGCTCGTAGTCAGGATGTTGGCTGGAATATGAAGTACGGCGTAGTATTTTCCCGACTTGAAGTTTTTGCTAAGTTCCTGAAATTCCTGTTCAGGAATATAATGATACTTGGTGAATTGAGTGCTTTCGAGGCGGTTGAGAATTAGCCCTGTCGGATCGTAAACCGCAATGGTGCGTTCTTCCTTGTCGTCCATCATGGCCAGGTAAGTCGGAAGTACGGTTAGGGCAGCCATCATCAGAGGAACCAAGAGCGTCATAATAATGAACGATTTTTTCTTAACTCTGGTGAGGTATTCGCGCTTGAGAATGAGTATTGATTTATTCATGGCTTATTTCTTTATTTCGCGGTTATTTTCTTCAACAACACGGATAAACACGTCGTTCATGCTCGGAATAGTTTCCTTGAACGATACGATTTCAAACTGGTTCATCAGTATTTTCAGCAAATTGTTGTTCGAGTTGCCGTTCAGGAATCTTATTTTCAGTTGTTTCAAATGTGTGTTGGTGTCATGTTCGAGAATGTCGAAATGGGTTCCAAGTTTGCTCTGAAGATTGGGTGATTCGCCCTTGTAAGTAATCTCGAACGTATTGCTTTTAAACCGATCCTTAACTTCGTCAATTTGCCCGTCGAGAATCTTTTTCGATTGGTTGATCAGGGCAATATGATCGCAAATTTCTTCAACCGACGACATGTTGTGTGTCGAGAAAATGATGGTTGTTCCGTTCTTTTTAAGTTCCAGAATTTCGTTTTTCAGCAAGTTGGCGTTAATGGGGTCGAATCCGCTGAAAGGCTCATCGAAAATCAGTAGTTTGGGTTGATGGATAACTGTGGTGATGAACTGCACTTTTTGCGCCATTCCTTTCGACAATTCTTCCACCTTTTTGCCCCACCATGCCTGAATCTCGAATTTCTCGAACCAGTATTTCAGGCTTTTCAGGGCATCTTTTTTCGACATTCCTTTCAGTTGTGCCAGGTAAAGTGCCTGCTCGCCGACCTTCATCTTTTTATACAAACCGCGTTCCTCGGGCAGGTAGCCAATCTGGTAAATGTCGTCAGCTTTCATCGGCCGTCCGTCAAAAAACAGTTCGCCGCTGTCGGGGGCAGTAATCTGGTTAATAATTCGGATTAATGTAGTTTTGCCTGCGCCATTGGGGCCTAAAAGACCAAATACGGAGGCTTCCTTCACCGAAATGCTGACCGAGCTCAATGCAACATGGCCGGCATACTCTTTCACAATGTTATTCGCCTGAAATATTTCCATGGTAATTTTTTGTAAACTGTAATAGTTTAGTGTGGATAACCGGATAAAAGTTACAAAAAGGAAATTTTAATTTCCGTCGCGGGATGTGGGTTAAAGATTGCAAAGGTTGACAACAACCTATAACCCGTATCTCGTAACTCGAAGCTATTTTTGCTCGCTGGCTTCGAATATGCTGAAATGAACGCTGCCATAGCGGCGTAATTCTCTGAAATTGGGGTGTTTCGAGTAATCGAACTGGCCGGAGTGTTCAAGAATGAAAATTCCGTCGGTTTTCAACAAGTTATTTTTGAAAATGAGATCGGCAACTTCACCGAATTTTGGATGATCGTATGGCGGATCGGCAAAAATCAGGTCGAACTGTTCACCAATTCGTGCCGCAAAAACAAAAGCATTCGATTTTACCAGGCGGATGTGCTTTTCGCCCAGCTTTTCCATCACTTCTTTAATGAACTGGACGTGAGCAGGATTGATTTCCACAGTGGTAATGTCGGTACATCCGCGCGAAGCCAGTTCGTAGCTTATGCTTCCGGTTCCGGCGAAAAGATCGAGCGCCCTGATGCTTTCAAAATCGGTCAGATTTTGAAGTACGTTAAAAAGGCTTTCTTTGGCCATATCGGTGGTTGGCCGGGCCTTGAATGTTTTTCCCGGAGTAAAAATCCGTCCTCTGTATTTTCCTCCAACTATACGCATGGAAATGTATTTAGCAAACTTACAAACTGATGTTTCTGAATTTTGGAAAAAAGATTTCCATAGTTGATTCCGGTGGCAGGTTTCAGGAATACGATATGACTGATGTACTTCTTCAATTGCCTGATGAAGCTCGAATCGTCGGCCACATAACCGCCAATCAGTACCTCGTCGCGTTCCGGATCGAACTGGAGATTTTGCCAGGCATTGAGTGTATAGTACAGAAAATCAGACTCGTTCTTGAAATAAAAACAGTTGTACAATACCAGCTGAGTTTCTTTAATGGCAATCACCCGGATGTATTTTTTCTCGAAATTAACGAGCAACGTGTTCTTTTTTTCACTACGCTGACCGGCAGCTGAAGAAATGAGCGGTATCGATTTGTGCCGGAAGTTAAAATCGGTGTATTTCCGGTTAAGCAATGTGATTATTTCGCTGGGAATACTGTATGTGAGCTTATAATGAAACCCTGGAATATCGTCAGTTCGGATGTTTTCGTTTCGGCCGGTTTCGCTGGTTAGTGAAGCAATTTTCCAAACCGTATCGTCTTCCGAATATTCTTTGGGTACAAGGGTTGCTTTGTTGGTTGAATAAGTAACCGAAACACTTTTAAATGATGCGTTTAACTTTTCTTCCTGATCGAGGATCGTCTCGATTTTGCGCGGAAGAAATTGCAGTTTACCGACAATCAGCGGATTGTGCTGAAAGGCAACATACTTGTTGCGGAGAGTATCCATAATGCAAAATGAAAAGCCATCCAACCCAATCTGAATGGAAAGATGGTAATCAGAGGCATGTTTAATATCGAACGACTCGTCAATCCAGTTAATTTCGTGCATGTTGAACGCGAATTCCCGTTTTTGTTAACTGCAAATGTATAAAAAGAAAGCGAGAGAGTAGATTGATTTTATTTTTCCTCTTTTTCAGCCTCCAAAACTGCATTCACCGAACCATGTAATAATAACAATCGTCTGGCTTTTTCTTCTTCGTAACCCAGTTCGGCCATGATCATGCGGGTGCCGCGGTTAATCAGTTTTTGATTGGTAAGCTGCATATTCACCATTTTATTGCCTTTAACGCGCCCCAGCTTAATCATCAGCGAGGTGGTAATCATGTTCAGGATGAGCTTTGCCGAGGTGCCCGATTTCATGCGGGTGCTGCCGGTCAAAAATTCTGGACCAACAATGGCTTCAATGGCAATATCCACATTTTGCGCCAAAATACTGTTACGGTTATTCACGATGCAACCAGTGAGGATACCTTCGGTGCGGGCTTTTCTAACAGCGCCAATCACATACGGAGTACGGCCCGAAGCAGCAATTCCAATAATGGTGTCTAAATTCGTTGGTTTGTATTTTTCAAGGTCTTTCCAGGCTTGTTCGTCATTGTCTTCGGCCATTTCAACAGCTTTGCGTATGGCCGTGTCGCCACCGGCAATCAGGCCAATCACCAAGTCATGCCCAACACCAAAAGTTGGTGGAACTTCCGAAGCATCAAGGATTCCAAGCCGGCCACTGGTTCCGGCACCCAAATAAAACAACCGGCCGCCCTTTTTCATGCGCTGATAAACTTCCTCTACCAGTTTCTCGATCTGCGGAATGGCTTCGTGAACCGCCGGCAGAACTTTTTTATCCTCTTCGTGGATTCCAAGCAGCAATTCACGTGTCGATTTTTTTTCCAGATCGTTATATAGCGAATCAGCTTCAGTGGTGCTTATTGTGGTCATTTTGGTTCGTTTTTTTTTTACTTTTTATTTGCCTTTTTATCTTGATTTGTAATACGTTTCCAGTCCGTCAATTGGGTCTTTCAGGATGGTAATGTTTTCATATCCATAATAACTTGCCGTATTGGTGAGTATTTCGCTGAAATGAAAGGCCACTGAGCCCACAAATCCGATGTTGTAGTGCGAAAAGCTGGGGAGTTTCACCACGTTGCGCTCAAAAAACTCCATGAAATTTTGTTGCACAAACTCCTGACAATAGGCGGAATCACGGTGCTCCGATAAAAATGGAACAAACTGAGCCAAAAACTGGTTGGGTTTTTCAGTTCGATAAACCCTGTTAAGCGCTTCATCGCGGGTCAATTCAAAACGTTTGGCAAATTCATCGCGAATACGGATTGGCATCACTTCTTTGAAATAATCGCCCAGCAATTTTCGTCCCATGACCGCTCCACTACCTTCATCGCCGAGTATAAATCCGAGTGGCGAGATACCCATGGTAATCCGGTTGCCATCGAACAAGCAGGCGTTCGAGCCAGTCCCCAAAATACAGGCAATTCCGGCTTCGTCGCCAAACAATGCCCTTGCGGCACCTAACACATCGCTGTGCGCTTCGCAGCTTGCCTTCGGATACATCCGGAGTAGAGCTTTGCGAATGATATCGCCTTTTTCCGCATTTATTATTCCGGCACCATAAAAATATATTTCCTGAACATTGTGTCCGGTTTCCGGCAAAAGGATTCCGGCCAGTTCCTGGTAAATATCTTCTTCTGTTCTGAAAAACGGATTGATGCCTGAGGTCTTGATGTCATTTACTTGCCCATATTGACTTAACAATTTCCAGGCAGTTTTAGTCGATCCGCTGTCTGCGATTAACTTCATTTGTTTTTGTAATTTTAGTAGGTCTTCCCACTTATTTGATGGCGTAAAGATAGAAAATTATGATTTCAAAATAAATGTATCATATAACATGTATTACCAATATTTGGAAAGTCATTTTATAAATTAATTTTGACCCGAAACAGTAAATCCTTTTCCTTGGTTGTGAAAGTGAGCTGGATCTTATACTGTATCGGTTTTGTAAAAATGAACCTGACGACTATGAAAACATTTCTATTACTAGTATTGTCGTTATTTTTTTCGGAAGTGACATTGGCTGTATCGCTGATTCGTTATAATCAATTGGGATATTTGCCTGGTTCGGTAAAAGTGGCTGTTTTTATTTCTACTGAAACCGAATCGGCGTCCACCTTTCAAGTTTACGAAACCTTGTCAGGCAAGCAGGTATATGAAGGCCGAACCGAAACTGCTGACGCTGCGCTATGGGGCATGAAAACTGCATTTCGGCTCAATTTTTCAGAAATAAAAGTTAGTGGAGGCTATTTCCTGAAAGTTGGAAATACGGTTTCGCCCTCGTTTCGTATCGCAGCTGATGTGTATGACGGTTCTGCCGATTTCGTGTTGAATTATATGCGGCAGCAACGTTGCGGGTACAATCCATATTTGAATGATTCATGTCATACCAGTGATGGAATTATTGTGGATCACCCAACCAAAACCGGTCAGCGAATTGATGTAATTGGTGGCTGGCACGATGCTTCCGACTATTTACAATACACCACAACTTCAGCGAATGCCATTTATCAGCTATTGTTTGCATACCAGCAAAATCCATCGGTTTACGGCGATAAGTTTAACGCCAACGGAATGCTTAGCGCTAACGGAATTCCTGATATTCTGGACGAAGCACGCTGGGGACTGGAATGGCTCCTGAAGATGAATCCGGCTAAAAATGAAATGTACAACCAGATAGCTGACGACCGCGATCATCGTGGATTTCGCTTGCCTACTGCCGACAGTTTGGGTGGCTACGATCTGGGGAAATATCGTCCGGTGTATTTTGTTACGGGTAAATCGCAGGGATTGGGAAAGTATAAAAACCGCACGACCGGCGTTTCGTCAACGGCAGCCAAGTTCAGTTCATCGTTTGCTCTGGGTGCTGAAATCTTTAAATCACTCGATCCAGATTTTGCTGCGAAAATGCACCAAAAATCGCTCGATGCCTGGGATTTTGCCAAGTCCGATCTGGGTAATTGCCAGACAGCCTGCGTGGTTTCACCCTATTTTTATGAGGAAGACAATTGGGTGGACGATATGGAACTTGCGGCTGCAACACTGATGAAAACCGCGAAGCAATCCGATTTTCAGAAAGAAGCCAAATACTGGGGCGAACTGGAACCGGTTTCACCATGGATGGAACTGAACAGGGCCCGCCATTACCAGTTTTATCCATTCGTAAATTTGGGTCATGCACAGTTGGCTCAATCGGCCGATCCGGTTATTGCCAAACAGTTTGCAGCATTAATGAAACAAGGCCTTGAGCAAATCCGCAAATATGCCGGAAACGATCCGTTCCGTATTGGCGTTCCGTTTGTGTGGTGCTCCAATAATTTTGTTGCAGCAGCCATAACTCAGGCCAAACTTTACCGGAAAATTACGGGTGACACGAGTTTTGAAGAAATGGAAGTAGCCCTTACCGATTGGCTTTTGGGATGCAACCCATGGGGAACCTCAATGATTTGCGGACTTCCGGCTGGCGGCGACTTTCCACTCACGCCACATTCGTCGCTCACTTATCTGCTGAAAAAAACAACCACGGGCGGATTAGTTGACGGACCTGTTTATTCGTCGATTTATAAAGGTTTGATAGGAATACAATTAATGAATCCTGATGAATATGCTGCTTTTCAGGACGGAAAAGCGGTCTATCACGATGATATAGGCGACTATTCGACCAATGAACCAACCATGGACGGAACTGCCAGTTTAAGTTATCTGTTATCGTCGTTCGAAGCCGAAGGTCGCGAAAGTAACGTTGTTCGGGATGGGCAGGGTGCCATCATTCGGATGAATCCGGAAGAAAAGAAGATTTACCTGATTTTTTCGGCACACGAAATTTCAGAAGGTGGAAAAACGATTCTTCAAACTTTGAAAAAACACAAGGCAAAAGCATCCTTTTTCCTAACCGGCGCTTTTTATAACAAACCTGAAAACAAGGCGCTTATTAACGAAATGATTGCTGATGGACATTACCTTGGCGGCCATTCCAATAACCATTTACTTTATGCCGACTGGACCAAGCGCGATTCGTCGCTGGTGACTCAGCCGCAATTGACTGAAGATTTAAAATTGAACTATGGGAATATGGCTGCTTTTGGCCTGAGACCGGAGACTCAGAAGATTTATCTTCCGCCTTACGAGTGGTATAATGCCGAAAGTGTGGACTGGTGCCGCCAACTCGGATTAACGGTTGTCAATTTTACACCCGGAATCACTTCGAATGCCGATTATACCGCGCCGGATATGCCTAATTATCGATCGTCTGAGCGGATTATGAACGACATTAAAACTTTTGAAAAGAACAATGCCAATGGACTTAATGGCTGTATAATGCTTGTTCACATGGGAACGGTTCCGGAGCGTACAGATAAATTTTATAACCGCTTGGGCGAATTGCTCGATTGGCTCAGGAAAAAAGGCTATACACCAGAGCGGTTTTAATGTTAAAGGATGAAAATTGATCAAAAGCAATGAATATTAGACTTTTAATGAAATGGAATAGTTTGTTTCTCTTATTGAGCTTTGCTGCGGTTTTGTCGGCATGTCAGGCTAAACTTCAGGAACGATCCTTGAATCTGTCGAAAATTGAAAAACTGATTCATTCCGGAGAAATTAAAAAGGCTGGAGCGATTGGCGATTCAATTAAAAACAGTCAGAAATTATCGCCAGGCCAAATACGCCAGCTCGATTCGCTTCTTGAGATCGGGCGTCGTATTTGTATAGATTTCAGGCTAAATGAGCAGGATATAGAAACACGATTATCCAAGTACTTTCAAAAACTTGATACGCCCACAATCAATGGATGGGAGCGATCAGGAAAACTGGAAATGCGCATGATCGACGGGCAAAAGCACTACTTCGGAAATGCAGTTTCCAATCTTTTCAGACTTGACGATGAGGCGCGGAAATGGAAGGAAAAAATAGATGGTGTGCAAGTCGATTCTTTGGATTTGTTTTGTTTACAGCATACTGCGAAGGTGATTTCAGAAACCAAATCGTTCGGACAAACCACCAGTCTTGTAAACATGAAATTGAATTACACGATTGAAGTAAAACCCAATGTGGTTCCCGATGGTAAAATTATCCGCTGCTGGATGCCTTTCCCGCGGCAAGGAAACGCCCGGCAGAAAAATATCAATCTGCTGAAATCTGATCCTGAAAAAGCGATGGGCGCTCCGGAAAGCGACCTTCAACACTCGGTTTACCTGGAACGGAAAGCAGTGAAAGATCAGCCAACCACTTTTCAAATCGAGTTTGAAGTGGAAACTTCGGCGCAATATTTCGATCTGAGCCCGGAAATGATAAAACCATATGACACTAACAGTCCGGTTTATAAAGAAAACACCGCAGAACGTGCTCCTCAGATTGTTTTTACACCACAAATCAGGCAACTGGCTGCCCGTATATTACAAGGCGAAACCAATTCGTTGCTGAAAGTTCAGAAAATATATAACTGGATCAACGATTCGGTGCGTTGGGCAAGTGCTCTGGAGTACAGCATTTTTGAAAATATTCCGGCTTATGTGCTGAAAACACATCACGGCGATTGCGGGATGCAAACCCTGTTGTTTATGACATTGGCCCGCTCGCAGGGCATCCCGGTAAAATGGCAAAGCGGCTGGATGTTGCATCCTCGCGAAGTAAACCTGCACGATTGGTGCGAAGTGTATTACGAAGGCATTGGCTGGGTTCCGCTCGATCAGTCGTTTGGTCTGCAAATTTCAACTGATGAAAAAATCAGGAATTTTTACCGTTCAGGAATTGACGCCTATCGCTTGATTGTAAATGATGATTTTGGTCGCAAACTTTCGCCTGGAAAGAAATTTTTGAGAAGCGAACCCTACGATTTTCAGCGTGGAGAGCTGGAGTGGGAGGGCGGAAACCTTTATTTCGACCAATGGAGCTGGCATATGGACGTGGAATATAAATGAGTTAAACGCTTCTGGCCTTTTATTAAATTTAGTATTATTACTATAAATATTTCGAGCAATTTTAATTGAGTATGCAGATAGATTATAAGCTGACTTCAGATTTTTTACTCGTAACGTTCAATGGGTTATGGGAAAGATATGATGTGGAAAAGTCAATTAAAGAAATCGGATTTGAAGCCGAAAAACAAAATGTAAAACGCATGTTATTTGATTTGCGGGAACTATCCTATCCTTTAAGTGAAATGGACAGGTTTTACGCAGGTGAGGTAATTGCAACTGTTCTAGTTAAGTTTAAAATTGCAGGGTTTGCACAGGCTGAGAAGATCAATCGATTTGCTGAAAATGTGGCTGTAAACAGAGGTGCTCAATTTAAAATGTTTACCAACGAAACCGATGCTGTTGACTGGCTGATAAGTGATGATTGAAAATTGATCATGTAAATCAGATCGTCAGTCAATAGTCAATTATTTTTTTTAAAACTGCACATGAGTTCTACAATTCTATTTCTCGTACTCGTTTGTTTTTTCGGATTGTTGTTTGCTATTTCCTACATCACTTCGAAAAATGTAAATACCGAAACTTTTTTTACCGGAAATCGCCGTTCTCCCTGGTATATGGTGGCTTTTGCCATGATTGGAACTACCATTTCGGGAGTAACTTTTATATCGGTACCCGGCGAAGTGGGCCATTCTGCCTGGACGTACCTTCAGTTTCTATTTGGAAATTTTGTCGGTTATTGGGTAGTGGCGCTGGTGCTTATCCCGCTTTATTATCGCTTGCAATTGATTTCCATTTATACTTATCTCGACCAGCGTTTTGGTGTCCGCTCCTACAAGACAGGTTCGTTCTTTTTCCTGGTTTCGCGTACCATTGGCGCTTCGTTTCGCATGTACCTGGTGGCAGGTGTGCTGCAAATTGCTTTTTTTGATGCGCTCGGAATTCCTTTTTGGGCAACGGTGGCTATCGCTATTTTTATGATTTGGGCTTACACCCACCGCGCCGGAATTAAAACCATCATCTGGACCGATTCGCTGCAAACCACTTTTCTGCTGGCTTCGGTGGTACTAACTATTTTCATTATCTCAAAACAGTTGGACTGGAGCATGGTGAAAATGGTGAAAGCCATTGATGAGAATCCGCTCAGCAAAACATTCGATTGGGACTGGCGCTCGAAAACCAATTTCTTCAAGCAGTTTCTGGCTGGTTTGGGCATTGTAATCGTGATGAATGGGCTAGATCAGGATATTATGCAGAAAAGTTTGACCTGCAAGAATAAATTCGATGCTCAAAAGAACCTATTTTGGTTCAGCCTGGCCTTTATCATTGTCAATGTGTTGTTCCTGTGTTTGGGCGTAATGCTCTATATTTTCGCCGGACAAAAAGGGATTGCAGTTCCAGAGAAAACCGACGACTTTTTCCCGCTGCTGGCTTTGAATCATTTCGGGACTTTGGCTGGTGTGCTGTTTTTGCTCGGCATTGTGTCGGCAACTTATTCGAGCTCCGACTCAGCGCTAACCGCACTGACCACTTCTTTTTGCATCGACTTCCTGAAACTTGATCCGCAGGCTCCCGACAGCAAATCGAAACGCATGAAAGTGCACGTTGGCTTTTCAGTTCTGATGTTTTTAGTCATCATCCTTTTCCGGATTATCAACGATGAAAGTGTGGTTACTGCCGTTTTTAAAGTGGCGGGATACACTTACGGACCGCTGCTCGGGCTGTTTGCGTTCGGAATTTTAACAAAAAAACGGGTGAACGACCGTTACGTACCAATTGTCGGCCTTTTGTCGCCGGTACTTACTTATATCATTAATGCCAATTCTGAAGCCTTGCTTGGCGGCTACAAATTCGGTAACGAATTGCTGCTTTTGAATGGGCTGATCATGTTTGCCGGACTACTCTTACTAACCACAAAACAAAACCAAACCAATGAAAACAACACAACGTTACCTCGCGCTTGATGTGTTGAGAGGCATCACGGTCTCGATGATGATCCTGGTAAATAACCCGGGAAGCTGGTCGCACATTTACGCGCCGCTCGAACATTCAAAATGGCACGGCTGCACGCCTACCGACCTTGTTTTTCCGTTTTTCCTGTTTGTGGTGGGTGTATCTATGTTTTTCTCGTTTTCGAAATATGGAAATACCCTGAATAAAGAATCGCTCCTGAAAATTGGAAAGCGAACGCTGCTGATTTTCGCGATAGGCCTGTTTCTGAACTCTTTCCCGCAGTGGGCTGCCGACTATTCGAAGCTCCGGATTATGGGTGTTTTGCAACGTATTGCTTTGGCTTATGGAATTGGATCAGTCATTGTGCTGGCTTTTCCGCGGAAGTATTTACTGTACATTGGTGGCGGCATTTTGCTGGCGTATTGGGCATTGCTTTACATGGTTGGCGGAGCTGATCCTTTCTCACTTGAAGGAAATGGAACCATCGCCTTCGATTCGGCTATTCTGGGAGTAAATCATTTGTATAAGGGGTTCGGAATTCCATTTGATCCTGAAGGTTTGTTGAGTACGATTCCAGCCGTGGTAACGGTAATTTTGGGTTATCTGATTGGCGCATTGGTAAAGGAATCGGAGAAAGTTTCGGTGCCGAAAAAATTAATCATTGCCGGGCTTATTTCGGTGGGAGTCGGTTTGCTGTGGGGCATTTTCTTTCCAATCAACAAGCCGCTTTGGACAAGCTCATACGTACTTTATACTGCCGGATTGGCCAGCCTTTTCCTGTCATTGCTGATATGGATAATCGACCTGAAAGGATTTACACGCTGGACTTCATTCTTCGTGGTTTTTGGAGTGAACCCGCTTTTCATTTTTGCACTATCGGGTTTGTGGGCCAAGTTTATTGGACGAATGATCCACCTTACTGCGGCTGATGGTTCTAGCCTGAGTGGTTCCGGTTGGCTGTACTCACAAGTGTTTCAACCCATGGCCGGCGACATCAATGGATCGCTGCTTTACGCCATCTCGCATGTGGTATTTTTCTGGCTGATCGGATTTGTATTGTACAAAAAGAAGATTTTTATCAAAGTTTAATCAGTATTCAGTCCCGGTTTGCAGTTTACAAATCTTTGAAAAATGAAATATCAATTTCAATCAATATTTAAGATTGGTGTTCTAATTGTTTGTCTGGCAAATTTTCATGCTGTAGCTCAACCTAAAAAACTTATCAAAAAAGCGAACAATGCTTCGCTTGAGTTTGCCCGGAAAGCCTCAGTAGGAACAGACTATAAGTTTGTTTTGGATACAGTCATAATTTCGCCGGAAGCGAAAAAGGTGTCGTTGAAAATGAAAGATGAGTTTTCGTACATTCCTTTCCGCATCGAAAGTACTCAACAATACCATCGGGATTTTCAGCAATTGCTTGGCCGTAAATTCCGTAATTACTCGGTTTCGATCGAAACCATGGGCAAGGAAATTCAGCAACTTATTCCGAATATCTACCGTGATCAATCAGTGGCAGTTGATGCCAAGCGACTCAACCAATCAAAGAACCTTAAACTTCCGGTTGTGCGGAATGTTTCGGCAAACAACCATTTCTCGGAAGGTTTGGCCAACCGAAATATTGCGCTGTGGCACAGTCATGGCTGGTATTACGAAAATACGCTCGACCGCTGGGAATGGCAGCGCGCCCGCGTTTTCCTTACCGTCGAGGATATCTGGACCATGAGTTTTGTGGTTCCTTATCTTACACCGATGCTCGAAAATGCCGGGGCAAACGTGTTTTTACCCCGCGAGCGCGACATCCAGAAACACGAAATCATCATCGATGCCGATGGCTCTACCAAAGGATCAAAATATTCCGAAACTGGCACAAATTTTCAGGAGGCTACTGAAAAGGGTTTCGGGCTGAAGGTTCCGTTTTTACTCGAAGGTGAAAACCCTTTCCTGATGGGACAGACCAGAAAGATGCTAACTCAGAAAGCTGCAAACTCTGTTGTAACTTATCAGCCTGAAATTCCCGAATCAGGTGAATATGCGGTTTACGTTTCGTATGCAGCAAATGATGACAATGTTACCGATGCTCATTATTCGGTTTACCATTCAGGCGGAAAAACCAATTTTTTAGTGAATCAAACCATTGGCGGCGGAACATGGATTTACCTGGGAACTTTCCGGTTCGAAAAAGGAAAAGACGCCCGGATTGAATTGACTAATCAATCGAACGAAACCGGTAAATGGGTTTCGGTGGATGCAGTAAAACTGGGTGGCGGTATGGGAAATGTAGCCCGCGGAAAAACTGCCGATATGGAGCGTTTGCGTCAGCTACGCGACGAGAAAGGTTTTGCCATGGATTCGGCTTTGTGGTTGCCGTTTGTCAGTCAGCGACCTAAATACCAGGAAGGGGCGCGCTACTATTTACAAAGCGCCGGAATGCCCGATACCTTGGTGTATTTGCTTAATAAAACGAAGATTGATTACTCGAACCGCGGGAAAGATGCTGCCGTTTTTGCCAAACGCGAGGAAGGCAAAGACGATTATAAGGACGATTACCAAAGTCGCGGCGAATGGGTGAATTACCTGATGGGCGCACCCAACGGGCCCAAAGCTAATCCGCAGGTAAAAGGCCTGGGAATTCCGGTTGACATGGCGATGGCGTTTCACACCGACGCCGGAACAACACCTGACAGTGCCGTGGTTGGCTCGCTGATGATTTATGACACCACGAATGGCTCGTCCGAATTTGTGAACGGGCAGTCGCGCTGGGCGAGCCGCGATTTGGCCGACGTGGTACAAACTCAGGTAACCGACGATTTGAAAAAACTGTACTTTCCGCAGTGGACGCGCCGCGCCATGTGGAACAAACAATATTCTGAAGCCGCACGACCAAAGGTCCCGACTATTTTATCGGAATTGCTTTCGCACCAAAACTTTGCCGATATGGTTATGGCTTACGATCCACGATTCAAATTCGATGTGAGTCGTGCATTTTACAAAGGAATTCTGAAATTTCTGGCTTATCAGAATGGCGAAAAGTATGTCGTTCAGCCGTTGCCGATCGATCATTTCCAGATGAAAATGGAAGGTCAAACGATTCGGTTATCATGGGCACCGGTTGCCGACCCACTGGAAACGACAGCTGCTGCGAAAACCTACAAAGTTTACACGCGAATTGAAAATGGAGGTTTCGACAATGGCGTTGAAGTTTCGGACCCAACTTACCTTTGTCAAAACCTGAAAGCGGGAGTAATTTACAGTTTCAAAATAACGGCAATAAACGAAGGCGGCGAAAGTTTTTCTTCGGAAATACTGGCTTGCAGCTTGCCAACCAACAATCAAAAACCAGCGCTGATTGTGAATGCATTCGACCGCATTTGCGGACCTGCTGCATTTGATAACGGGAAATATGCCGGATTTTTAACTTCGGAAGATGAAGGTGTGGCCGATAAACGTGACATTGGTTTTGTGGGAGAGCAATACGATTTTGACCGCAATTCGCCGTGGAAAGACGATGATGCCTGCGGTTTTGGCTCGTCGCATGCCGATCAGGAAACACGCGTTATCCCCGGGAATACATTCGATTATCCGCGGGTTCACGGTCAGGCCTTCCGCGATAATGGAATGGGTTTTATCTCGATGAGTGATGAAGCTTTCGCCCAGAAAAACTGGAGTAAAAACGATTTTTCGGCGCTCGATATCATCTTCGGCGAGGAAAAAACAACCAGCCGTTTTTATGGATTCAAAAAGCGTGATTTTACCCTTTTTACTCCTGAAATGCGGCAGGCTATTTCGGAATATGTTTCCGGAGAAAACGCCAAATTGCTTTTGACCGGTGCTTACATTGGCACCGATTTGGGTTTATGTGGCGACACGTTGGCCCGGAATTTTGCTGCCGATGTTTTGCATTATAAATCGATGACCAACCACGCCAGCAAAAGCGGTTGCGTTTATCCGGTGAATGCCGTAAAAAGCGATTTTCAGCAGGAATACAAGTTTGAACAGGATTACAATCCGGATATTTATAAAGTGGAATCGCCCGACGCCATTGAGCCTAAAGGCGAAGGAGCGAAAGTGCTTTTCCGTTATAAAGGCGATAATAAAACGGCAGGAGTAGCTTACAACAGCATCTACCAATCTGTAATATTGGGATTCCCGTTCGAAACGATTACGACCGATCAGCAACGGAGTGAGTTAATGAGTGAGATTTTGAAAAGTTGGAAACTGAAGTAATATTTTGCAGTCGTAGTTTCCAGAAAAATGGTAAGAATATGGCACAATTACTCGATATAATTTCAAATACAGGCAAGACGGCTTCGGAGATTCTGAACGAATTTACCCAATCTCAAATTCAGGATTGGCCGTTGGCAGCGGCGAATTTCAAGGGTTTGGAAAAAGTTCAGGAGAGAACCTATTCGTATGATGGGTTTGTGATTCGTACGCAATTTAACCCCGAGCGGATGCGCTCGTCGGTGGCCGAGGTGGATAAAAAAACTATTGCTGCACGGCAATGCTTCCTATGCAACGAAAACCGCCCCAAAGAACAGGGCGCAATTGAGTTTGGTGACGATTTCCTGATTTTGGTGAACCCGTTCCCGATTTTTAAAAACCATTTTACGATTTCGTGCAACCGGCATATCGATCAGCGTTTCAATGGCAACGCAAGAACTTTGCTCGAACTGGCAGCGGCAATGAATGGATTCACCGTTTTTTACAATGGCCCGGAATGTGGTGCATCGGCTCCCGATCATTTGCATTTTCAAGCTGGCGAAAGCAGTTTTATGCCAATAACCGGCGATTACAACCGACTCAAAACTTCAGGACGACAATTGTTTTCAGGAAAAGATACTCAGGTTTGGGCATTCGATAATTATCTGCGGAAAATGATTTCGGTTGAAACTACTTCGTTAGAAGAAGGTCTGGAAATAATCGGTTTGTATTATAAGCATTTTCAGGCCATGCAACCCGAAAAAGTGGAACCAATGATGAATGCACTTTGCTCATGGAATGATGGGAAATGGACAATTCACCTGTTTCCGCGCAAAGCACACCGACCCAGCCATTTTTATGAAGAAGGCGAAAAGCAAATACTGATAAGTCCCGGATCGGTTGACTTTGGTGGGGTTTTTATTCTTCCGCGACGTGAGGATTTTGATAAAATTACAATGGATGACATTGTTGACATATTGCAGCAAGTGTGCCTGAGTAATGAATTGTTTTTTGAATTAACTAAAAAAATAGAAGCTGAATTGCTGAAAAAATAGGGGACTGGAAAATGATGTTGGGAACTTCTAAATCAAATTTAAGATTGAATCTGATCCGTATTTTAATTACAGGGTTGTTTTTAACTGTGTTTTTAACTGAGGCGCGTTCTCAGGTTAAGCTTGAAAAGCTGATGCAAAATCAATGGGTGGACTCTGTTTTTAATTCAATGACGACGGAACAGCGAATTGCTCAGTTGGTATGGGTAAATGTAAGTCAGGATAAAAATAGTAGAGATAAAGTTGCTAAACTGGTAAAAGACCTGGGTGTTGGTGGAGTCATTTTCTTTCAAATTGAGCCCGATACTTTGGTGAAAACTGTTAACTACTATCAATCACTCGCCCGAACTCCACTTTTGGTTAGTATGGATGCCGAATGGGGAGTTGCCATGCGTTTGCCAGGGGTAATTTCGTTTCCGTATAACATGATGATGGGCGCTTCGCAAAGTCCGGTTCTGATTAAACAAGCTGCAGCTGAAATGGCCAGGCAGATGAAACGGTTGGGCATTCATGTTTCGTTGGGGCCAAGCTGCGATATCAATACACAACCAAGAAATCCAATCATTGGAATGCGTTCGTTCGGACAAATTCCACAGCAGGTTGCAGTAAATAGTTTGGCTTATGTTGAAGGACTTCAGGATAATGGAATTATTGCTATCGCAAAACACTACCCGGGACATGGTGACACACAATCTGATTCGCATTTAACACTTCCACAACTTCCTTATAACCGGGAACGACTTGATTCGGTTGAATTGGTGCCTTTCAAGATGCTTTGTCGCTCTGGTGTTGGTGGGATAATGACTGCTCACCTGAATGTTCCGCAACTGGATACTGTAAAAGGAATCCCATCCAGTCTCTCATCGAAAATTGTAGAAAATATCCTTCGGAAAGAATGGAATTACGGTGGACTGATTATGACCGATGCCATGAATATGTCTGGGGCAAAGAGCTTTGGAAATCCCGGAGAAATAGATGTTCTTGCGTTAAAAGCCGGGAACGATGTGATTGAGTTTCCGACTGATGCTGTTGTTACAATTAATGCTATACGAAAGGCCCTTGAGAATAAAACATTGAGCTGGGATGAGATCAATTTAAAATGCAGGCGGGTATTGGCTGCTAAATTCTGGGCCGGGTTGAATAAGTTGAAGGTGTCGGATTCAAAAGAGTTGATTCCCGACCTCAATTCTCCAAGGGCTGAATTGTTGAAAATAAAGATGATCGAAGGTTCTCTCACTTTGCTTGAAAATAAAAATAACCTGATTCCACTCAACCACCTGGATACCCTTAGAATTGCTGCACTTTCGGTTGGCGAAAGCTCGGTAACGGCTTTTCAGAGTATGCTGGCCAATTATACAAAAGTTGATTTTTTTAACCTTCCCGATAAGTTCACCGAAGATGATTTGACAGACATGAAAGCAAGGCTGGCACCTTACAATCTGGTAATTGCCGGCATCCACTCGCTGTATGAAAGTAAAACGCGTAAATCGATGCAAGTTGGCATTTTACAGAAAGAACCCGCCAAACGCCCGTATGGTGCAACAACCGAATTGGAACATCTGATCGATGATTTGACGAATACTAAAAAATCTGTTCTCGTTTATTTTTCCAATCCATATGCGTTGGGCGAACTGCAGAAAAGCGGAAATCCGGCAGGTTTGATTATGGCCTACCAAAACGATACTTTGGTTCAATCGCTGGCTGCACAACAAATATTCGGAGGAATCGGCGCACACGGAAAACTTCCTGTTGATATTGGCGACAAATATAAAACAGGAGATGGAATTGCTATCGAAAATCCGGTTCGGTTAAAATATACAATTCCTGAAGATGCTTCAATTGCTTCGACCACATTAAATTTCGATATCGATTCTATTGTGAACCAGGCATTAGTTAAAGGTGCTTTCCCTGGCTGTAATGTGTTGGTTGCCAAAGACGGGAAGGTGATTTTTCACAAAGCCTATGGCTTTCACATGTTCAACGGGCAAGTTCAGGCTCGTAAAGACGATATTTACGATTTGGCATCAGTAACTAAAATTAGTGGTGGTTTACCGGCAATCCTTAAACTGTACGACGAAGGAAAAATAAATCTGGATAAGCCTGTTTCAGCCTATTATCCTGAATGGAAAAACCGTTTGTTTCATCGTTCTGATAAAGCTGATGTTACGGTTCGTGAATTATATGCACATCAGTCTGGCTTGGTCCCTTTCATTGGGTTTTGGAAACAAACACTTGATGAAGGAAAACTTTCATTCAAATGGTACACCGACAAACCCGACCAAGCGCACACATTGCTGGTCGCTCCGGGGATGTATCTCGATAACCATTTTATGAAAGAAGTAAACCGGGATATTAGGAAAACGCCATTAAAAACCCGGGGGAAATATGTGTACAGTGACTTGCCGCTGGTTATCACGCTGCAAATCGTAAAAAACATCTCCGGAATCAATTTCCGGGAATATGTAGAGGAAAATTTTTACCGGCCACTGGGTGCCTTCGAAATGACTTATCTTCCTTTAGAGAAATTTCCGGTAGACAGAATTGTTCCAACAGAAAATGACCAATATTACCGGCATCAACAATTGCAAGGGACAGTTCACGACGAATCGGCTGCAGTATTAGGTGGAATTTCGGGCAATGCCGGTTTATTTGCTTCGGCCAACGATTTGGCTAAACTGATGCAAATGTATCTGCAAATGGGAACCTATGGTGGCAAAGAATATGTTAGCAGTGCCACAATGAAAGAATTTACAAGAACCCAATTCAGGCAGAATGACAACCGACGCGGGCTCATTTTTGATAAACCTTCACTAAATAATGATTCAGTAAAACCTGAAGAAGCTTATCCAACTCCTGCGGCAAGTGCCGAGAGTTTCGGACACTCAGGTTATACCGGCATTTTCACCTGGGTTGATCCCAAATGCAATCTTGTTTATATATTTCTTTCGAACCGGGTTTGTCCAACCCGCGAGAATAATCTGATCAGCGATTTGAATGTGCGCACAGAAATTTTATCTGCAATTTATCGGAACATATATCAGAATACTAAAACTGAGACTTTTGATTTAAAATCCAATCTGAATAACTAATCCTCTCAAAAAAAGATTATTCGAAACTCATGGGACTTCGGATTGGTTGGATCCAAATTACTTCGAAATTGATACTTGTTATACAAGTGATAAATTGTTTAATGCTAAAGATATGTTTGAAAATATGATCATACTCTGATTTGATTGCAATCTGCACTATATCATATATTTAAATGATATTTTTTTTGTTTTAAAAATTAAATTGGTATTACATGTTACAAAAACATGTTTGTTTTCAGAATTAATTTTTATTTTTATCTCGTAGTGAGTTAATTGCCTGATATAAGTCATTTAATTCAATTTGTATGATATATTGTTTATCCTTTTTGTGAAATGTGTATTACAAATATTGACTAATTGTTTTTTCCTGATTCTGTTTAAGCATAATTCCTATATCTAAATGTAATTTTAACCTATTTGTTATGAAAAAAACGGTAGTATTAATCTTTCTTTTGTGTCTTATTGTCCAGGTGACAATGGCGCAAAAGCGGTCTGTATCCGGGATAATTCGTGAAAAGGCGACAAATGAAACTCTTCCCGGAGTCTCAGTTCTTGAAAAAGGAACAAAAAATGGGACAGTGACCAATTCTGACGGCCGGTACGAACTTTCGGTAACCGAAGGGGCAACCTTGGTTGTCAGCTACATTGGTTTGAAAACTCAAGAGGTAAAGGTTGGTAGCTCTTCTACTATCAATGTAAATCTTGAATCTTCAGTAGAAACGGTTGACGAAGTTGTGGTTGTTGGTTATGGCCAGCAAAAAAAGGCCAACCTAACCGGTGCTGTTTCTTCAGTTGATACCAAGGTGTTGGAAGCCCGTCCTATTGCTGATGTTGGCCGTGGACTTCAGGGTATTACACCTGGACTTAGCGTTGTGGTACCAAGTGGTGAAATTGGATCGGATCCAATCCTGAAAATTCGCGGGCAATTTGCTTCACTTCGGGGAGGTACTTCACCTTTGATTCTACTCGATAACGTTGAAATTCCTTCCATTCAGATGGTAAATCCTGATGATATTGAATCAATTTCTGTGCTTAAAGATGCGGCTTCATCATCGATATATGGTGCAAAAGCTGCATTTGGGGTTATTTTGATTACCACCAAGAAAGGGGCAAAAACTGAAAGTGTAAATGTGTCATATTCGGGCAATCTATCTTTCCAGAATATCTCAAAAAAGATGGAAATGGGGGGTGTTGATGCATTGGAATATTCAGTACTGGCTTTCGAACGTGTTGGCGGAACTGTTGCAGGTGCTTTCTGGCAGGTAACCCGTGAAGGTTATGAAAAAGCTAAAGCCTGGCAAACAAAGTGGGGTAGTGTGGTTAAGCCTAACGATCCAGTGCAGTATGGACGTGACTGGTATGTTGATGCGAACGGTAGAAAAATTGGATTAAGAACATACGATCCGTATGATTATATGATTAGAGAATGGGCTCCAACTCAAACGCATAATCTTTCAGTTAACGGAAAAAGCGGGAAAACCGATTTTAACATTAGCACCGGCTATCTGGACCAAACTGGAATTATAAAACCTGCAAAAAAAGACGACTTTAAACGTTATAATGGTTCGGTAAGAATTGGTACCGATGTTAATAACTGGTTGAGATTTACCGCAGGTGCATTGTTCTCAAAACGTAAAAAACAATATGCCTATGCGACAAACTCTACTACTGCCGACCCATGGTTGTATTTATATCGCTGGTCGACCTTATACCCGATGACTACTGAAGATGGTGATCCACTCAGAAGTCCGGCATTCGAAATGGCAGCAGCTAATACTGCTTTTCAGGAAACTAATTATACCAGCATGAATGGTGGGTTCGTCATTACACCAATGAAGGACTGGAAAATTAACTTCGATTACACTTATGCCAATCAGGAATACATTACCAAACGGCCTGGAACACGTTTTACAGCCCGCGACACCTGGTCGTCGGCAATTGTAAAGAATGATGCCAACGGTAACCGTATATATGTGAACGATGCCGGCGAAGTAGTCGCATCTACTGCCACAGGAGCCATGCCTGCTTATCAATTGGCAATGAATACTTATACCGGAATTGGGGCCAATCCTGACCATGTTTATCGTATGGCCAGAAATGACCAATGGAATACTACCAACCTGAATACAACTTATGATTTGACAATCAATGACTTTCATAAGTTTAAATTTATGGCCGGTATGAACAGCGTAAGCTGGAACTGGGCATATAACTCTTCACAGATTACTCAATTGGTAGACTATTCAAATCCTCAATTCAATCTGGCATATGGAACCCAAACTGCAGGTGGCGATGAGTATCAGGAATCGCAGTTAGGTTTCTTCGGGCGTGTGAATTATGGATTTAAAGAAAAATATTTATTAGAAGGAAACCTTCGTTACGATGGTACATCTAAATTCCCTGGCGATCTGAAATGGAGATATTTCCCATCATTCTCACTTGGATGGCGTATTAATGAAGAAACATGGATGGATTGGGCCAAACCTTGGATGAACGCTTTAAAAGCCCGTGGTTCTTGGGGAACTATTGGCGACCAGTCGGTTCCTAACTCGCTGTATGAACCAACCATGACCGGATCAACCAATACCTGGTTGGCATCAGGTGCCCGTGTTTACCAATTTGGTACTCCGGCAGCAGTTTCGTCTTCAGTAACCTGGCAGGATATTACCACGCTTGATTTGGGTCTCGATGGTCGTTTTTTCGATAGCGAACTCGGCTTTACGTTCGACTGGTACCGCCGTGACACTGAAAATATGATTGTTCCACTGGAAGGTATTCCGTTAACATTCGGAACAGGTGCACCGCAAAGTAATTACGGATCGCTCCGCACCAATGGTGTTGAATTACAGATTGATTATAATCATCGTTTTAAAAATGGTATTGGAATCAATCTTGTTGCCACATTAGCCGATTCGGAAACAAAAATTACAAAATACGGAACAACCAATAGCATAGGAACTGTGACTAGCCCATCGTGGTATGTTGGCAGAACTTATGGCGAGATTTGGGGTTACGAAACTGACAGACTTTACCAAAAAAGTGATTTTGCTTATGATGCTAGCGGAAAGCTGATTAAGGTTACATCAAAAGATGGATTCCAAGTTAATCAATTGGCAGATGCCAATGCTGCTACTCAGGGAAAACTACAGGCCGGAAACTTTGTTTTTGGTCCAGGCGACGTTAAATTCAAAGACCTGAATGGCGATGGTGTAATTAACGACGGAAACAGATTACTCCGGAATGCAAACGGCGATCCTGATTATGGTGATCTGAAAAAAATTGGAAACAGTACGCCACGATACGAATACAGTTTCAGGGCAAATGCTGACTACAAGGGATTTGATGTATCAGTCTTTATTCAAGGCGTGGGAAAACGCGATGTATGGGGTGACGGATTCCTGGCTATTCCTGGTTACAACTCGTCAGATGGCGCCATTCCTCAAGCTATTGCAGGCGACTTCTGGAAAGAAGACCGCACTGATGCTTTCTATCCTGCACCATATAACCTCGCCGGAAGTAGCACTACTTTGAATATGCAGGTACAATCGAGATATTTGTTGAATATGGCTTATGCACGTATTAAAAATATCACCGTTGGTTATACACTGCCAGCACCACTTGCTAAAAAAATCTATGTGGCTAAATGTAGGGTATATGCATCGCTCGAGAACTTCTTTACATTCGATCATTTAAGAGGTTTGCCTATTGATCCTGAAGTGATTAGTGGCTATTCAATGTGGAGAGATGCTGACGCTACAGGAAGCCGCACAGGCTATAACTTAGATCGCACTGGTGTTGGCGTTCCAACATTTAAAACTGCGTCATTAGGTCTTCAGTTAAACTTCTAAAATTTGAGAATCATGAAAAAATATATATTCATTCTTTTTGCCGTTGCTTCCCTTGTTTTTAGCAGTTGTGAAGATTACCTCGAAAAACCGTCATTAACAACCATGAACGATGGGAATTACTGGACCAACGAAAATAACCTTCGCTTGTTTGCCAACGGATTCTATCCTAATTATTTTGTTGGATACAATTCTGGTTTTACTGTTGATTATGCCCCTTTGCGCGGGTACTATTTTGCCGACGATTTTGCTTCGTCGGGCAAGCAAATAAACTTTGAGACACAGGCACCTATTTCCCGCGGCTCAGTTAGCGAAACAGCTGAATGGCTTGTAACTTATGCCGGACCAACCTGGGATTTTGCATGGGTCAGGAAATCGAACTTGTTTCTTGAAAGAATTGAGGCTATGAAAGACCAGCAGGTTACAACCAGTGTTTATCAGCACTGGAGCGCTGTTGCCCGCTTTTTCAGAGCATTCGAATATTGTCGCCTGGTAAGTGTTTTTGGCGATGTTCCATATTTCGATCGGGTAATTAAAGATGATGAGCTTGATCTGATGTATAAAGATCGCGACAACAGAACCGTTGTAATGGATAAGGTGTACGATGATTTCGTTTATGTGCTGGACAATATGCGCCTGACCGATGGAAATGTACAATACCTCAACCGTTATATTGCTGCCGGTTTCATTTCACGCTTGATGTTATTCGAAGGAACCTGGCAAAAGTATCAGTTAAACAATACTGAAAAAGCTAAGAAGTATCTTGATTTGGCAGTGAAAGCAGCCGACTTGGTAATGAAATCGGGTAAATACTCATTTACAAGTGATTTCCGTTCACTCTTTGGATCGCAGGATTTGTCGTCAAACAAAGAAGTGATTTTATACCGTTCTTACGATGCCGCTGTTTCTCCGGCTGTTACACATGCTATTGCTTCGTATTCAAATCTGTACGAAAGTCAAGCGACTGCTCCAAACCTGAAGTTGGCTAAGGCTTTTGTATGTAACGATGGAAAACCATACAAATTATCAGCAGTGGCAAATGCCGATAAACTTGACATCAAGAATATGGTAGCCTCGCGCGATCCACGTTTTGAAGCTACTTTCTGGGACGCTCCTAAAAAGGAATCAGGAACACTATTGTATGCATGTAAATTTATCGACCGTGAAGGTGTAAAACTTTATCCGGGTCCATACCCACCAATGTATGGATCGAGTACAAACACCAACGATGCTCCGGTTTTACGTTTAGCCGAAGTTGTGCTTAACTGGATTGAAGCTAAAGCCGAATTGGCCACTATGGGAGGTGAAGCAGTAACCCAGTCCGATATTGACGCTTCGATTAATGCGATTCGCTCACGTCCGCTTGATGCTACTGCAATTGCAAAAGGTATCAAGAAAACAGCAGCTCTTTCATTGGCAAGTATGCCAGATGATCCAGACCGCGATCCTGATGTTTCAGCATTGTTGTGGGAAATCCGTCGCGAACGCCGTATGGAATTTGTTTTTGAGCATACCCGCCTTATGGATATTAAACGGTGGAAAAAAATCAATTATATGAAAAACACCGATCCGGATAACATGCTTGGTTTGTGGACCAATTTCCAGACTGAATTCCCTGAATTCCTTGTTGCATCGAAGAAAGGAAAACTCAAGGTGCGGAAAGATGATGGAACCGTTATAACTTACGACGGCACCAATGGTGCAGCAATGGTTGGGTACTATGTTCCTGAAAACGTTTCGAACCGTGACGACTTTAACGACAGGGTTTACCTGGCTCCGGTTGGAAATACTCAAATTAGTGAATATCTTGATAAAGGATACAAATTAACACAAACTCCGGGTTGGTGATCTGAAATCAACTTTCGGTAGCTGTTTTTCACCAGGTGACCATCATCACCTGGTGAATTTTTTTCAAACCTATACCAATTAAGTTGTATGAGATTTTTTCTTTCCCTGATCTTTAGCTTATCAGTTTTATTTTCTACAGCTCAAACATTTAAGTTTGCTCATGTTACCGATACTCATGTTGGCGGAAGCACTGGTGCGTCCGATCTTCAGCAAACTGTCGAGGACATTAACCAGCAGAACGATCTCGATTTTGTCATTCTTTCGGGTGATGTAACTGAGTTCGGCTCAGAAAAGGAACTTATGGAGGCAAAAGCCATCCTGAATAAATTAAAGATTCCTGTATATGTTATTCCTGGAAATCACGACTCAAAATGGTCGGAAAGTGGGAATAACGATTTTGTCCGGATTTTCGGAAACGAATATTTCTCGTTCGAGAAGAACGGCTTCTTATTCATTGGAACCGCAAGTGGACCCAATATGCGAATGGCTCCTGGCCTTGTTCCGCGCGAACAATTGGTTTTTCTTGATTCGAAACTGAAAGGAATGAAAGACCCGAAGCAGCCCATAATTTTCATCAACCATTACCCGCTCGACGAATCTCTTTCAAACTGGTATGAAGTAATTGATTTGCTGAAAACGAGGAATATCCAGGTAAGCCTGCTCGGTCATGGCCATAACAATAAGCTGTTCAACTTTGAAGGAATTACAGGCGTAATGGGCCGATCAAACCTTCGGGCAAAAGAGGAAATTGGAGGTTACAATTTGGTGACCGTAACTCAGGATACAATGTATTATGCTGAAAGAATTACCAGGCAAAAGACATTACCTGTTTGGTGTAAAGTTCCGTTGGGAACGAAAGATTTTCAAAATGAAAAAAAACAATGGCCACGGCCTGATTTTTCGATAAACGAAAAAAATCCACAGGTTAAAGCAAAATGGACTTTTCAGGACAAAAGCGATATTGGTACCGGTATTTCAACCCGTGGTAAAATAGCGGTTTTTGCAAACACCAAGGGTGAGATTTTAGCGATTAATTGCAGTAATGGAAAGATAATCTGGCGATTCTCAACTTCGGGAAAGATTTATTCCACACCAGCGATAAGCAATAATTTGGTAGTTTGTCCTTCAACAGATGGAGGTGTTTATTGTCTGAATTTAAAAAATGGAAAACTTGTGTGGAAGCTGGAAACCGGCAAGCCGATTGTTGCCTCTCCAATAATCGACAATGGCTCTGTATTTGTTGGTTCGTCTGAAGGTATTTTCCGGGCAATTGATTTACAAAGAGGAACGTTGAAATGGCAATTCAGCGGAGTGACAAACTTTGTAGAGTCAAAACCGTTGGTATATGAAAATGCTGTTTACTTTGGATCATGGGGAAACTGCTTTTATGCGCTCGATAAAACCAATGGGAAATTGCTTTGGAAGCGCGAGAAATACACGAACCGTATGCTTTCGCCTGCTGCTGTTTGGCCAGTTGCTGCGAATGGAAAAATTTTTATCGTTGCCCCCGATCGCCATATGACTGCATTAAATGCTCAAACAGGTCAGGAAATCTGGGATTCCGGAACATATTCGTGTCGCGAATCCATCGGTATTTCTTCAGATGGAGAACAAGTATATATCAAAAATATGACCGAAGGACATGTAATGGCTTTCGACACACGGACAGCTGGTCAGACCGTTGTTTGGGATTGTGATGCACAACTTGGCTATGAAATCGGTACTTCGGCAATTACCGAAAATGACAAACTCGTTTTTGTGCCAACATGCACCGGAGTTATTTTGGCTATAAGCAAGGCAAGCCACCATGTAGTTTGGAAATATAAATTGTCAAACGCGTTAATCAATGGCATAACGCCACTGAAATCGAATCAGATTCTGGTTAGCTCGCTCGATGGCAAAGTTGCCTGTCTCGAATTTTGAGCATTAATTTACCCAGTGTGACTAATGAAAAATTGACGATTCAGGAAATTACAGAATGATTTATCTAAATTTGCTTAAACCCATATTTTGGTTAAATCAATGATAATTCAGAATAAGATTTATAGTTCATTCGGACCAATTAGCCTTGCCGGAAAATTACTTTTAGTTTGCGGCTTCAGTATAATTTGGTTTACACCGTATGCTGTTTTCCTCATCCTTGGCGGCGCATTCTTTGGTTTTACAAAACTCTCTACCACTATTGATGTGGATAGAAGAAGAGTTCGGTCGGGAGATGTACTTTTTGGTATTTTCAGAACGGGGTATTGGGTAAGCGTGAATCCGGAGATGTCGCTCGGAATTCAGAAATCTCATAGGGTTTGGAAAACTTACAGCTGGAGCAACCGGGAATGGAGAACTGAAGAGAATAATTACCTGATTTTTCTATTTAAGCCGAATGGAAAAAAGCTGTTGCCTTTATGTAAGGTCGAGAATCTGGAGCTGGCAAAAGATGAGTTGTTCCGTTTTGGCGACCTTTTAAATCTAAGAAATTTACAATTATGAAGTTATTCATTTCGATATTGTTAGTAATTATAAGCTGCAATTTTGTGGCTGCTGAAGGAATAAAAACCGGAGCGGAGCAAACCGAAAAATACCTGCCTTTATTGAAGGGGAAGCGCGTGGCTGTTGTGGCCAACCAAACCTCGGTGATTGGAAAAACCTCGGTGGTTGATTCGTTGTTGTCCTTGCAAATAAAAGTGGTCAAAATTTTTGGTCCTGAACACGGATTTCGTGGAACTGCCAGTGCCGGGGCAGTGGTTTCTGATAGTATTGATGCAAAAACCGGAATTCCTGAAATTTCGCTTTACGGAAAGAAAAATAAGCCTTCTAAAACCGATCTGGCCAATGTGGATGTAGTCATTTTTGATATTCAGGATGTAGGTGCACGGTTTTATACCTACATCAATTTGCTGGCTCACGTGATGGAAGCCTGTGCCGAAAACAATAAAGAATTAATTGTACTCGATCGCCCAAATCCGAATGGAAACTGCATCGATGGCCCAATTCTCGATATGAAACTAAAATCAGGAATTGGAATGTTCCCGATTCCGATTACACATGGAATGACGATGGGCGAACTGGCACAAATGTATAACGGAGAAGGATGGTTAGCCAATAAGCAAAAGTGCAAAATCACGATTATACAGCTTGCCAATTATGCGCACAACATGGACTATGCGCTACCGGTGGCTCCGTCGCCAAACCTCAATACCCAGCAGGCTATCTGGCTTTATCCTTCGCTTTGCCTTTTTGAAGGAACGATTATCAGTCAGGGGCGCGGAACACATTTCCCTTTTAGTGTGCTTGGAAATCCTGCATTGAAGGGCAAATACAGCTTTTCGTTCACTCCTGTCAGCATAAAAGGAATGGCCGAAACGCCATTGTTTCAGAATCAGGAATGTTTTGGGATCGATCTTCGCAAATATGATACTGCCGAACTGCGGAAAAACGGAAAAATAAACCTTTCGTGGCTGATTGAGTTGTATAAAGCGTACCCAGACAAAGCAAAATTCTTCGACTCGAAACAAAGTAACCAGATCGGAAATTTTGATAAATTAGCCGGAACGAGCCAATTGCGCGAACAAATTGTTGCCGGAAAATCGGAGCAGGAAATTCGCAAAACCTGGGAGGCTGGACTGACTGAATTCAAAAAAATGCGCTCGAAATATTTGCTGTATAAATAGCTAACGATGAAATAGCCATGATTTGGTAAACACCAACCGAATATGAGAATAAAGCATAGATCATGGCTATTCCATACGACAATTAAAAAACAAATTATTCACGTATGAATAAATCAAAGTACTACATAGTGTTTTTGCTGTTTGTTTTCTCGGCCACTGCGTATGCCGAATCCAAACAAATTCAGCTTGCCAATCGGGTTATTCAATCGGTTTCACGTAAATACGCGCCTGATAAGCGCACTGCCATTTTCTCGGTGCAAACTTCCGAGTTGGCAGGTAAAATCATTCTGAAAGGGAAAACCGATCATCCTGAAGCTCAGAAGTTGTTGCTCGATTCTCTTTCATTGCTGAAGATCAACGTACAGGACTCAGTGTTGATTTTGCCTGATAAACAGTTGGGCGATAAAATCTGGGGACTGGTCAAACTTTCGGTAGCCAATCTGCGCACAAAACCAGCCCATGCCGAGGAAATGGCCACTCAGGCACTGATGGGTACGCCAGTGAAGATTCTGGAAGAAAAAGGCGAATGGTGGCTGGTTCAAACACCCGATATGTATATTGCCTGGGCCAATCACGGGGCTATTATTCCGAGAACTACAGAAGAAATGACGAATTGGAAGAAAAGCAAGCGATACATTTATAACCAATTAAACGGATTTGCTTATTCTGCACCCGATAAGAAAGCCATGCCTGTTACAGATTTGGTTATCTGCGACTTATTTGAAGTAACCGGTGAAGCCAAAGGATATTTGCAGGCAGTTTTGCCCGACGGAAGAGCAGCTTTTATAAAGAAAAACGAATGCTTGTCGTTTCAGGAATGGACCGGGAAACCGCTGCAAATTCCATCGGTAATGCAGGTGGCAAAAAAAATGATGGGCGTTCCCTATTTTTGGGGTGGAACCTCAAGCAAAGCAACCGATTGTTCGGGGCTGACCAAAACATCGTATTATTCGCAGGGTGTGGTTTTGACACGCGACGCCTCACAGCAGGTGCGTTATGGAATGCACCCCGATTTTTCGGATTATCGTAATTTGTTGCCTGGCGATCTTATTTTCTTTGGTAGTAGCGCCCAGCGGGTTACTCATGTCGCTTTGTATTTGGGGAACGGATTGTTTATTCATGCTTCCGGCTCTTCAGCTATGGTTAGGCTCAATAGCCTGAATCCGAATGATCCTCTGTTTGATGCCAGCTTGCTAAAAATCATGGTTGGCTCAAGCCGCATTACCAATTCTTTGAATACTGATGGAATTACACTGGTGAAAGATCATCCCTGGTACTCAATTGGAAAATGATCAAATAAGGAAAGGGTTTTTAAATAATAATTCATCTTATATAATTTATAATTCGATATGGCTTCTCGTCGCAACTTTATACGTACCGCCGGATTGACAACGTTGATTGGTGTTTCAGGATTTGAATCAGTTTTTGCCGCAACCAAAGATAAACGACCAAAACCTTCAGGAAATGGGTTGAAGCTAAGTTTTGTGCCGCACGAACTGATGCTGAAGCACACCTTCACTCTTGCCAACAGTTCGCGCAAAACCACGCCCGACGTGCTTACCCGCATCGAATTCGATGGAGTGGTTGGTTACGGCGAAGCCTCAATGCCACCCTATTTGGGCGAGAGTATAGAGTCGGTATCAAAATTTCTATCGTCACTAAATTTGGCTCAGTTTAAAGATCCGTTCCGACTCGAAGAAATCCTGTCGTATGTTGATTCAATCCTTCCTGGAAACTGCGCAGCCAAAGCTTCGGTGGATATTGCTTTGCACGATTTGTTAGGGAAAATAATGGGGCAGCCTTGGTACAAAATCTGGGGGTTCAAACCTGAAACCACTCCCAATACTTCGTTTACCATTGGAATTGATACACCGGAAGTAGTTCGCCAAAAAGTTGCTGAAGCAGCACCCTACAAAATTCTGAAAGTAAAACTGGGAATGGCAACTGATCGCGAAATGGTTGAAACCATCCGATCGTCAACCGACAAACCGCTTTGTGTTGACGTGAATCAAGGCTGGACAGATAAAAATAAAGCACTGGAAACCATTCATTGGCTGAAGGAAAAAGGAGTTGTTTTTGTGGAGCAGCCAATGCCAAAAACTTCGGTTGACGATATTGCCTGGCTCACAGAACATAGCCCGTTGCCCATAATTGGCGACGAATCCGTACAACGGTTGCCGGATGTGATTAAGGCTAAAGGCGTTTACAACGGCATCAATATTAAGCTGATGAAATGTACAGGCATGCGCGAAGCACACCAAATGCTTACACTGGCCAAATCGCTGGGCATGAAGGTTATGATTGGTTGTATGACCGAAACTTCGTGTGCCATTTCAGCCGCAGCTCAACTTTCGTCGAAATGTGATTGGGCCGATTTGGACGGAAACCTGTTGATTTCGAATGACCCTTATTCCGGTGTTCAGGTTGTCGATGGGAAAATTACCTTGATTGACAAACCTGGAATTGGTATAAGCAATTTGATGAAAGTGTTTTAAACATCGCTAAACATTTGTCAAAAAAGCTCAGCACTAAAAGTGTTTGAAGAATTTGTTGTACACCTGCATGTTCCGGTCGAGGTGAGCTTGCATTTTTTCATAGGCCCGTTCTGCATCGCGTTCACGAATAGCATTAACTATCTCTTTATGATACCCCAGAGTAATTTCCTTTTCTCCGTCAATATTGGCATAGATGAAATTTCGCATTCTGGGTAATAGATTATGAACAGGCTCCATTGTAATGATCACAAACGGATTCTCAGTAGCTCTGGCAACTGCCAAATGAAAGCGATTGTCGATGTCCGATTCAAGCTGAGTATTATCAGGATTGCATTTGGCAAACTCAATCAGATTAGCTTCCATATTTTTCAGGTCTTGGTCGGTACGGTTAAGGGCAGCCATTTTAGCAATTTCGGGTTCAAACGCCAACCTGAGTTCAATAATCTGACGGATTAGATTATCGTCAAATTTTAAATCATAATATAGGTTGAGCGAACTAATGGCATCTTTCAATTCAATTTTGGTTACGACCATGCCACTGCCTTTTTTTATTTCAATCAAACCACGGGCACTTAAACGCCGGAGTGCCTCACGCAGAGCGGTACGGCTGACCGCAAACATCTCACATAACTCACGCTCAGAAGGTAATTTTGAGCCAATTGGTAGTTTTTTTTCGCGAATTGCTTTTTCAATGTTTCGCTCAATTTTCTGACTCAGGGTTTGAGTAGTGCCAATTTTCTGAAATATATCTTCCATATTTTCCATCTCAATTTCCACTTTTAAGTAAAACGCTCCGCATTATTACAAAGAAAATAAAAAAAAAGAATTTGTATGCTATCATACAGCAAAAAGGAATGCTACAACATCGGGTTGAAAATCGAATTTCTGGTTTGTTTTCCATTCAATAAACCATCTTTTTTTTACTGAGAACCTTTAAAATGTTTTTGTTGGATAATGAGGGAATTATGTTGATAAAAATGAATTCTCGAAACAATACAATCCTTCCTAATAAAACGGATTACGAATAGATATTTTTACTTTTTTGTCCTGTAATCGATACGTTTGCCCATTTAGTAATTCTGTCTTTTGACGTTTAGATGGTATTTGGGATAAACAAAATCCTATAGTTGTTGTAATTTTTCAGTAGATTAACAACCTATCGATTGGAGAATTTTTTTAATTGGTATTCTGTCATTTCCTAAAATACTAATCATATGAAGAAAAAAGTAATTAGTTTGGCACTATTTCTTAGTTGCCTTTCAGGCCTTAATGCTCAGGAAAACCTGACCTACCAAAAGCCTCCCAAAGAAATCATGGAACTTTTCGACTATCAGAGAGCTCCTGGCGTTATAATGGATGAAAAGAAGGAAACAATGGTGTTTACCTACACCAATACTTACAAAACGCTCGATGATTTAAATCAGGAAGAGATGCAGTTGGGCGGTTTGCGCATTAACCCGGTAACCAATATTGCCAGTGCAGTAACTTACATCAACAACTTAAAAATCCGTAAGATCCAGGAAAAAGAAGCTACGCAGGTAAAAGGCTTGCCCGGGAATCCAAAAATTACGTATCTCACCTGGTCACCCGACGAGAAGAAACTAGCTTTCACCAATGCAACAGCAAACTCGCTCGAGTTGTGGGTACTTGATGTTACAACAGCTATAGCGTCAAAAATAACTGATAAAGTATTGAATGCTAATTTAGGACGTCCGTTTAACTGGTATAAGGACAGTCAGAACCTTCTGGTTAAAACAGTTCCGGCCAATCGCCCTGCTCTGATCGACGGGAAAAAAGGAATTGCTTCAGGACCAACTATTTCAGTTAGCGATGGTTCGAAATCGCAAAACCGGACTTATCCCGATATGTTGAAAAATAAGTCGGATGAGGCAAATTTTGAGACTTTGGTAACTTCTGAATTGTATAAAATTAATCTTGCCGGACAAGCGGAATTGTTTAAAGGGAAAGATATGTACATGAACGAATCGTTTTCACCTGATGGCAACTACCTAATGATTACAACCATTCTGAAGCCATTCTCTTACATTGTTCCATTAAATCGCTTCCCATCGAAAAGTAATGTTTACGACCTGAATGGAAATCTGGTTAAGCTGGTAAATGACGTGCCTTTAAATGAAACCATGCCCAAAGGTTTTATGGCTGTGCGAAAAGGTAAGCGAAACATGATGTGGCGTAACGATAAACAGGCTTCGCTTTATTATACCGAAGCGCTTGACGAAGGTGATCCTGCAAAGAAAGTAGAGTTCCGCGATGCCATTTTCCAATGGGATGTTCCGTTTAAAGCAGAACCCAAACTTATCCTGAAAACTACCGACCGGTTTGCTGGAATTATCTGGGGTTCTGAAACTGTTGCCATTGCTTACGACAATTGGTTCGATACCCGAAATGTAAATACCTATTTGTTTAACCCCTCAGATGCTAATCAGCAAGCCAAAATCATCAATAGACGCAATTCGCAGGATGTTTATTCGGATCCCGGAAATTATGAAACCCGCAAAAATCAATTTGGAGTGGATGTTTTATTGGTTGACAACGACAATCTATTCCTGATTGGCGATGGTTTTACACCCAAAGGTCAATTCCCGTTTATCGATCAATTCAATCTGAAAACATTGAAAACTTCGCGGATTTATCAATCGGTATTAACCGATAAAATGGAGCGGATTATTTCGCTAATGGATGTCAAAAAAGGCGAAGTATTTGTTCAGCTTCAGTCGAAAACCGAATACCCCAATTACTTCATCCGTAACCTGAAAAAGAGGATTGCGCCAATCGCTGTGACTCAATTCCCAAATCCATTCGAGAGTATAAAAGATGTGGAAAAAACACTCATCAAATACAAACGGAAAGATGGAGTTGATCTTTCGGGAACTCTTTATTTACCTGCTGGCTACGACAAAACGAAGAAAGAAAAACTGCCACTGCTGATTTGGGCATATCCGGCCGAATACAAGGATAAGAACAGCGCTGGTCAGGTGACTACCAATCCCAACGAATTTACGTTCCCGTATTACGGATCGTTTGTCTATTGGGTAACTCGCGGCTATGTGGTGCTCGACGATGCTGCTTTCCCGATAATTGGTGAAGGAAATGCTGAGCCAAACGACACGTTTATCGAACAGTTGGTGGCCAACGCCGAAGCAGCCATCAATGCTGTTGATTCGCTCGGATACATCGACAGGAAGCGGGTTGCGGTTGGTGGCCATTCTTATGGCGCATTTATGACCGCAAACCTGTTAACACACTCGAATTTGTTTGCCTGCGGAATTGCACGCAGTGGAGCTTATAATCGAACATTAACTCCATTTGGTTTCCAGAATGAGCAACGCAATTACTGGGAAGCCAAAGACGTGTACAATACCATGTCGCCGTTTATGAATGCCGAGAAAATGAAAACTCCGATGTTGTTGGTTCACGGTGAAGCCGACAATAATCCTGGTACTTTTACCCTGCAAACCGAACGCTATTTTCAAGCTTTAAAAGGGCTGGGTGCTCCGGTACGCATGGTACTTCTGCCCAAAGAAGCTCACAGTTACGTCGCCAAAGAAAACCTGATGCATCTGTTGTGGGAACAGGATCAAATGTTTGAAAAGTATTTGAAAAAGAAATAAATGGTGATTCAAACAGAAAGCCGGGCGTTGAATTTGAAACGCCCGGCTTTTATTTTACCAATATCACTTGTAGACAACTTCTCTCAATAATTTATCTCCATATATTGTTCTGACCGCAACCCGGCTTTCCATTAGTTTTTTCATATCGGCTGGAGGCAATACTTTTGCCTGGATGGCGTCCCATTTTTCATCGTTACCTTCCATACTGGCCAGATTTTTATACTCAACCATTAAAACCAAATTCCAATCATCAGGGCTGGAAGCATTTCCGGCCAAAATCTTGTACGAAAGAATTAGCCCTTGCTTGATGCCTTCATCGTGAACAGCCTTCCATGAAGTTTTTAAACTGTTCAGGTAGGTTTCATCTTGACCTGGATTAACTTTAATAAATGACATTGTCCATACATTGCCATCCTTGTAGGAACGTTCTTGTGCAAAACTCTTCACTCCAAAAGCGATCATTAGGATCACCACCATTGCAAGAAATCTTTTTTTCATAGTCGATAATTTAAATTTTATATCAGTTATCGATTTATTTACAGAGTAATAAGAAAATAGTTACAATTTAGACTAAATAAAAATAATATTGATTGAGAAAACCAATGAATTGATTGCATTTAAGTCTAATTGCAGATGTTTAAGTTAATTTTATGCGTATATAGTTAGTTATAGTATTAGGTAAATTTTGACTTCAGTAAATATGAAATCCTCAAAATTTAGTTTCTTTGAAGGTAAAACCTAAATAAACCAAAATGAATAAATTCCATGTTTGCCTGTGTTTTCTGTTCATTTTTACCGCAACAGAATTTGGTTGGGCTCAGTCTTCAAATACCTTATGGTATAAACGGCCGGCGCAGTATTTCGAAGAAACGCTGGTTTTGGGAAACGGAAAAGTTGGGGCTTCGGTCTTTGGAGGTGTTGCTACCGAGCAAATCTACCTAAACGATATCACCCTTTGGTCGGGCGAACCGGTTAACCCGAATATGAATCCAGAAGCTTACAAAAATTTGCCGGCCATACGCGAGGCTTTGAAAAATGAAGATTATAAGTTGGCCGACCAGCTTCAACGAAAATTACAGGGAAAGTTTTCCGAATCTTATGCACCCTTGGGCACATTATTTTTAGATTTCGATCAGAAAGGTGAGGCGCAGAATTATCATCGCGAGCTGAATATTTCAGAGGCAGTGTCTCGCGTAGATTATGAGATGGACGGCGTGAAATATACCAGGGAATATTTTATTTCTTATCCTGATCAGATTATGGTAATAAAACTGACTTCAAACAAAAAAGGAGCCTTGAATTTTGGGGTTCGGTTCGATAGTCAGTTGAAATATTCTGCTTCGATCGTAGATAATGTTCTACAGGTAAGCGGCAGGGCTCCAGCTCATGCTGAACCCAATTACCGCAACGTTCCGAATCCTGTAGTGTTTGATGAAAATAAAGGAACCCGCTTTTCAGCGTTAATGAAGATAAAAAGTACAGACGGAAAAATATCAGCAAATGAATCGTCCGTGCAGCTTTCCGGTGGAACCGAAGCCTTGGTTTTTGTTTCAATTGCCACTAGTTTTAACGGGTTCGATAAAGATCCTGTCACTGAAGGTAAAAATGCTGAGTTAATAGCCAGTCAGCAGCTTCAGCAATCTGCATCTAAATCGTTTAATCAGCTAAAAAAAGATCATGTCAGCGATTTTCAGAAATACTTTAACCGGGTAAGTTTGAATCTGGGAAAAACCAATGCCCCCAATTTGCCTACTGATGAGCGGCTTCGCAGATATGCCGAAGGAAAAGAGGACAAGAATCTGGAAGTACTGTATTTCCAGTTTGGAAGGTATTTGCTGATCAGCAGCTCGCGCACCATGGGCGTTCCGGCTAATTTGCAGGGAATCTGGAATCCTCACATGCGCCCGCCATGGAGTAGCAACTATACCACCAATATTAATGCCGAGGAAAATTACTGGTTGGCCGAAAATACAAATCTCTCGGAATTGCACTGGCCATTGCTGAGTTTTATAAAGAATGTGGCTTCAACAGGTGCAGTAACTGCGAAAACGTTTTATGGAGTGAATGGATGGTGCGTGTGCCATAATTCTGATATCTGGGCGATGAGCAATCCTGTGGGTGATTTTGGATCCGGCGATCCGAACTGGGCTAACTGGAACATGGGCGGAGCCTGGCTTAGTACACATTTATGGGAGCATTATCAGTTTACCCGCGATGAAAAATTTCTAAAAGATGAGGCCTACAGCCTGATGAAGGGAGCATCACAATTTTGTCTGGAATGGCTGGTTGAGGACAAAAAGGGATATTTGGTTACTTCTCCTTCAACATCTCCTGAAAATTTGTACATCACCCCCGACGGGTATAAAGGTGCAACATTGTATGGTGGTGCGGCTGATTTGGCTATGATCCGTGAGTGTTTTCAGCAAACGATCAAGGCCTCTGAAATCTTGAATACAGATGTAGAATTCAGATCGAAGCTGGAATTGGCCCTGAAAAAATTATATCCTTACCAGGTTGGTAAAAAGGGAAATCTTCAGGAGTGGTATTACGACTGGGAAGATCCGGAACCACAGCACCGTCACCAATCGCATTTGTTTGGTCTTTTCCCCGGAAATCACATTTCACCACTAACTACCCCTGAATTGGCTAATGCCTGCCGGAAAACGCTCGAAATAAAGGGTGATGAAACGACTGGTTGGTCGAAGGGATGGCGGATTAATTTGTGGGCAAGACTGCTCGACGGGAACCATGCGTACAAAATGTACCGTGAGTTGCTTAAATACGTTGAGCCTGATGGTATGAAAACAAATTATGCCCGGGGTGGTGGAACCTACCCGAATTTATTCGATGCCCATCCGCCGTTCCAGATTGACGGTAATTTTGGAGGAGCTGCGGCAATTGCCGAAATGTTGGTGCAATCAACCGAAAATGAAATTCATTTGTTGCCCGCTCTTCCTGATGCATGGGAATCCGGTTCCGTGAAGGGAATTTGTGCACGGGGAGGTTTTGATGTATCGATGGAATGGAATAATAAAACCCTAAAAAAGCTGAGTATATTGGCTAAGGTTTCAGGAAAAACAATGCTATATTTTGGCTCAGAAAAGAAAGAAATAGCGTTGAAAAAAGGAGAAGTATTCAACCTGAACCTGTAAATCCGCAGAAATAGTGATACTGGACAAGTGAAATCCGCATTAATTGATGGGATTTTCGCGCTGAATTGATGCAAATAGAGAGAGCAGAAATGAAAAATCTGCTCTCTCTTTTACATATCTGTTGGTCTGTACAGAAGTTTAATGGGAGTAGAGCAGTATTTTATTTCCAATTTACGATTCATAATTCTATTATAAATTATGGTTTATTTGCTTCTGCAGATCATAAGAAACAAAAGGTTTTCTTATAAATGGTCATATTCTGACCTGAGAAATTGAGGTTGGGGTATAAAATAAAAATACCTGAATTCTTTTGAAATTCAGGTATTTACATCTGCGGAGAGAGAGGGATTCGAACCCCCGGACCGCTCACACGGTCAACGGTTTTCAAGACCGCCGCGATCGACCACTCCGCCATCTCTCCAAATGCGGTGGCAAAAGTAGGACAATTTTTCAGACTACAAAAACATTTGTTAAAAAAAGTTCAGAATTTTTTTTCAAAAAAACTTTTGATAAGGGTTGCTTTTTTGAATCATATTTAAGAATTTAGTATCACATTAAAATTAACCATTTGAAAGCATTGATTTTATTAAGGTTTTACATTTTCTCTGGTTGCTTTTAATCGACAAACTCAAATGATTTTTTAACTCAGATATTTTTAACCTTAAACAATTTTCTTATGAACAAAGCACAATTAATCGATGCAATTGCTGAAAAAGCTAATTTAACTAAAGCTGATGCTAAAAAAGCATTGGATGCTTTTGTTGAGGCCACTTCTGACGCCTTGAAAAACGGTGATCGCGTAGCTCTTATTGGATTTGGCTCTTTCTCAGTTGCTTCACGCAGCGCAAGAACCGGCAGAAACCCACAATCTGGTAAAACAATTGAAATACCTGAAAAGAAAGTTGTTAAATTTAAACCAGGTGCTGAATTAGCTGATACTATCTAGTATTTCCAGAAAAAAATTACAAAAAGGGAAGCATAATTGAAATGCTTCCCTTTTTTTATCTTTGTGCTTCCAAAAGAACATCATGAAATCTGAATTAATCCGGTATCTCTCAGGATTTGTTACACCTGAAAGACTTAGTTTATTTAATAGAATACTTTCTTTGCGGACGAACTACCTGACTGTTGTTCTGGAAGATTTATACCAAACACAGAATATAAGCGCAGTTATCCGCAGTTCCGATTGTTTCGGAATTCAGAATGTACACATCATTGAAAATAAGAATACTTTCCAGGTGAATCCGGATGTGGTGCGTGGAGCAAATAACTGGGTTACGCTCAATCGCTACAACGAATCGGGAATGAATACTACGGCTGCATTGCAAAAATTGCGCAGTGAGGGATACCGCATTGTTGTTGCTACTCCGCACGATCATGATGTCGATCTGGAAAATTTTGATTTGGGAAAAGGGAAAGCGGCTATCGTAATGGGGTGCGAGCGGCCTGGGCTTACCGAATGGGCTATGAAAGAAGCCGACGAATATATGAAGATACCTATGGTTGGTTTCACCGAGAGCTTAAATGTTTCGGTTTCAGCAGCTGTAATTATGCATCATTTAACTCATCAGCTCAGGCATCATTCTTCGGTTCAGTGGCAGCTTTCGGAGGAAGAGAGAGAAAAGATATTGCTCGATTGGCTGCGGATGTCGATCAAACGAGTTGATCTATTGGAAGAAAAATTTGAAGAGATGTATAAATAACAAGCTATATGAACGTTTTTGCAGAGAAGTTTGCTGATATTAAGATTTTACGTTATTCGGTTCCTGAATTTGAAAAACTGGAGCTGAACAAGAAAATATACATCTATTACCTTTCGCAGGCAGCGCTTTGCGGGCGCGATATTTTGTGGGATCAGAATAACCGCCATAACCTTGCTGTTCGCGCTGTTCTGGAAAATATATTCAGAACATACGCTGGAAATCGTGAGACAGAATTGTTCTCGTCATTTTTGGTCTATTTGAAACGGGTTTGGTTCTCCAACGGAATTCACCACCATTATTCAACTGAGAAAATCCCAACCGGTTTTTCTGCAGATTATTTCGATGAACTAGTTGAAAAATCAGACTGGAAATCGTTCAAAATAACTTCAGGGAAGGATTTCAATGCATTTATTACTGAAATAAAAACAGTGATTTTGCATCCAGAGACAGAACAGAAACGTGTCAATCTGGAGCCAGATAAAGATTTAATCCTTTCGTCAGCAAATAACTATTACCAAAATGTTAGTCAGATTGAGGCTGAAGAATATTACAGCAACTTGAAGTCCACAGCAGGAACAGAGCCTGTTTCGTTCGGATTAAATTCAACTTTGGCTAAAGAAAATGACCAGATTTCAGAAGAAGTCTGGAAACTGAACGGGAAATACCATCAGGCAATAGAGAAGATTATTTTCTGGCTGGAAAAAGCAGTTGAGTATGCTGAAAATGAACATCAGAAAAAGTATATCCGGCTTTTGGTTGAATATTATAAAACCGGCGATCTGGCTAAATTCGACGAATACAGCATCGAGTGGGTGAAGGAGCAGTATGGTGATGTGGATTTCTTGAATGGTTTTATTGAAGTATATGGCGACCCGCTTGGAATAAAGGGAAGCTGGGAATCGATTGTTAATTACAAGGACAAAGAAGCCACAAAACGCGCTGTTATTCTCAGTGAAAATGCACAGTGGTTTGAAGATCATTCGCCGGTGTCGCCCGAATTTAAAAAGCCTGAAGTGAAGGGTGTGAGTGCTAAAGTAATCAATGTTGCCATGTTGGGTGGCGATTGCTATCCGGCTACTCCAATCGGAATTAATTTGCCCAACGCCGAATGGATTCGGGAACGCTATGGTTCCAAATCGGTTACCATTGAAAATATTACACAGGCGTATTTCCTCGATTCGATGTGCAATGGGATGTTAGAGGAGTTTGCCGGTTCAGCTGAAGAAATTGAGCTTGCCAAACAATACGGCTATCTGGCTGGAAACCTGCACACCGATCTGCACGAATGCCTCGGTCATGGCTCCGGAAAGGTTCGCGAAGGCGTGAGCACGGAGGCGCTGAAAAACTATTATTCGACCATTGAAGAAACCCGGGCCGATCTCTTTGCCCTGTATTACATCATGGACGAAAAAATGATAGAATTGGGTTTGGTTCCGTCAATGGAGGCTGCAAAGGCCGAGTTTGACGCCTATTTGCGCAACGGTTTACTAACTCAGTTGACTCGGATTGAGCCCGGAAAGGATATAGAGGAATCGCATATGCGCAACCGGCAGCTGATTGCCCGCTGGGCTTATCAAGCAGGAAAAGCGGAGAACGTGGTTGAATTCTTCCGGAAGGAGAATAAAACTTTTGTAAGGATAAACGATTATCAGAAATTGCGCGACTTGTTTGGTCAGTTGCTGAAAGAAATTCAGCGCATCAAATCTGAAGGTGATTTTGAGGCAGCCCGCAATTTAGTCGAGAACTATGCTGTAAAAGTTGACCGGAAATTGCACGATGAAATTCTGGAACGCTTTAAAAAGCTTGATCTGGCCCCTTATGCCGGTTTCCTTAATCCGGTTTACGAACTTAAAACGTGGCCGTGTGGTACGCCCAACGATGTGTTGATTCGATATGACGAAGATTACACCGCGCAAATGTTGCGCTACAGTAATGAATATGGGTTTTTACCAATAGAGAATTAAGAAGTTTCTGGTTTCAAATTCCAAGTTTAGTTCCGATCTGGAACTTGGAATTTGAAACTCAGACAGAGAACCAATTTTTCACTACTTCGGCATATTGGTTTTCGTTTTTGTGCCTGAAAATATTCTCCTTCGGGAAGTAGGTGTAATCAGCCGCATATTTTTCGTGGTTTTCAACGATATCCCGAAGTGCGTCGATGAACAATTCGATTTCAGCATTGGTCATGGTTGGATGTAACGACCACCTTACCCAGCCTGGTTTCAGCGATAAATCACCTTCATTGATTCGGCGAGTAATTTCATCGGATAATTCATGACTTACTTCAAGCAGAATGTGCCCGTAGGTTCCGGCGCATGCGCAGCCTCCGCGTACTTGAATTCCATAAAGATCGTTCAGCAATTTCACAAGTAAATTGTAATGGATTTTTACGACATAAAATGAGATAACCCCAAGCCGGTCACGGTGCTTTTCATCCATTATTTTTACACCGGAAATGCCATCCAATCCCTCAAACGCGAGTTTTAACAACTCGTTTTCGCGCTGATGGATGTTTTCGATACTCATATTTTCTTTCAGCCGGATACAAAGCGCGGTACGGATGGTTTGTAAAAAACCCGGAGTTCCGCCATCTTCGCGCACTTCAATGTTGTCGACGTATTTATATTCGCCCCAGGGATTGGTCCAGTCAACAGTTCCTCCGCCGGGTTGATCGGGCACCGAATTGTGATACATCGACTGGTCGAACACCAAAACGCCGGAAGAGCCTGGTCCGCCCAGGAATTTGTGTGGCGAAAACATGATGGCATCCAGTTTTTGCATAGGGTCGGCCGGGTGCATGTCCATTTTATCGTAAGGTGCCGATGCTGCAAAATCTATGAAAACCACCCCGCCATTTTCGTGCATGATTTTAGCCATTTCGTAATAGGGCGTACGGATTCCGGTAACGTTTGAACAGGCAGTGAACGAACCGATTTTAAACGGGCGATCTTTGTATTCCTGTAGTTTTTTTCGAAGGTTTTCAGGCGAAACCTGAAGATTTTCGTCGGGATCGACAATGACCACGTCGGCATTGGTTTCGTACCAGCTGGTGTGGTTCGAGTGATGCTCCATGTGGGTGATGAAAACCACCGGCCGCTCGCGCTGGGCAATACATCCGGTGTGGTTCACCTTTCCGCAGTATTTCAGTCCCAGCATCCGCTGAAACTTGTTGATTACCGCAGTCATTCCCGATCCTGCGGTGATGATAATATCGTTTGGTCCGGCATTCACATGCGATTTGATGATTTGCTGCGCCTGGTGATAGGCGTGGGTCATCAGCGCGCCGGTTTCGCTGGTTTCGGAGTGCGTATTCCCCACAAATGGGCCAAATATTTCAGTAATTTGCTTTTCGATGGGTTGATAGAGCCGGCCGCTGGCAATCCAGTCGGCATAAATAATCTTCTTTTGGCCATAAGGTGAGCTGAAATGCTGGTCGATGCCAACAATTTCTTTTCTGAACGAATCGAAATAAGATTCAAGGTTTGTCATGGGTTCAGATGTTCATTAAATGCGCTGCAAAATAAGCCCTTTCCGTCAGATAAAATGAGAATTTTATCATTTTTTGTCACCTACAAAATCAATAGCCTGTCAAGAGCGGTGACAAAAAGTCATTTTTGGCACGTGGTACAGTCTTTGAAAAAAACGAAGCTCGTAAAAACGAATGTTTAACTCAAAAAAATAAAAGCAATGCAAAAAGGAAAAATAGGCGTAAGCAGCGACAACTTATTCCCGATTATTAAAAAGTTTCTGTATTCCGATCACGATATTTTCCTTCGTGAGATTGTTTCGAACGCGGTTGATGCTACCCAGAAACTGCGGACTTTGGCTTCAAAGGGCGAATATTCAGGAGATATTACCAACGCCAAAGTGATGGTAACGCTCGACAAAGAAGCCAAAACCATTACCGTTTCAGACAATGGTATCGGGATGACCGCCGAAGAAATCGAAAAATACATTAACCAGATTGCCTTCTCGGGCGCCGAGGAGTTTCTTGATAAATATAAAAACGACGCCAATGCCATTATTGGTCATTTTGGTCTCGGATTTTATTCATCGTTCATGGTTTCGAGCCAGGTTGATATCATTTCGAAATCGTATCGCGATGGTGCCAAAGCGGTTCGCTGGGAATGTGACGGAAGCCCGGAATATATACTGGAAGATGCCGAACGTGCCGAAGTTGGGACCGACATTGTTATGCACATCAACGCCGATTCGGAAGAATTCCTCGAAAAATCGCGCGTTGCCGATATCCTGAACAAATACTGCAAGTTCCTGCCGGTTCCGGTTGTTTTTGGAAAGAAAATCACCTGGAAAGACGGAAAGGAAGTAGATACAGAAGAAGACAATCAAATAAACGATGTGGCTCCGGCGTGGACCAAAAAACCGGTTGACCTGAAAGACGAAGATTATTCGAATTTCTATCACCAGTTGTACCCAATGGCCGACGAGCCGTTGTTCAACATTCACCTGAATGTAGATTATCCGTTCAACCTGGCTGGTATTCTGTATTTTCCGAAACTGAAAAATACCATCGAGGTTCAGAAAAACAAGATTCAGCTTTATTCGAATCAGGTGTTTGTAACCGACTCGGTTGAAGGTATTGTTCCTGAATTCCTGACTTTGCTGCATGGTGTGCTCGATTCTCCTGATATTCCGTTGAATGTTTCGCGTTCGTACCTGCAAAGCGATTCGAACGTGAAGAAAATCAGCAGTCACATCACAAAAAAGGTTGGCGACCGCTTGGCTCAGTTGTTTGCTGAAAAGCGTGAAGATTTCGAATCGAAATGGGACGATTTACGCCTGTTTATCAAATACGGAATGCTCACCGAAGATAAATTCTACGAAAAAGCTGAGAAATTCTTCCTCTTCAAAAATACCGACAACAAGTATTTCACCATGGAAGAATACGAAACGCTGGTTAAAGGCGAGCAAACCGATAAGGACAATAACCTGATTTACCTGTACACCAGCAATGCCGAAGAGCAATTCTCGTTTGTTCAGGCAGCCAAAAACAAAGGCTACGATGTACTGGTGATGAACAACATTTTGACCGCTCCGCTCATCAATAAGCTGGAACAGAAATATAACAACAAGCGTTTTGTTCGTGTGGACTCGGATGTGGCAGAACACCTGATTGCCAAAGAAGAACCAAAACATGAAATGAGCTGGGAGGAAAAGAACGAACTGAGTCCGATTTTTAAGGCCGTTTGTCCCGAAAATAAAGACTATAACTTCATTGTCGATTTCAAGGATTTGGGCGAGAATGGCACGCCAATGGTGATTACCCGTAACGAATTTATGCGCCGTATGAAAGATTTGAGCGCAGTTCAGGGGGGAATGAATTTCTATGGCGACCTGCCAGAAAGCCTGAATTTGGTGGTGAACACCTCAAATCCTTTGGTGAAAAAAGTATTCGAAGATCGCGACTCGGCTATTGGCACCGAACTTGATAGTCTCGATACAGAAATAAAAGCTAAAAACGCCGAAAAATTGGAAGTTGATAAGGCTAAAAAAGATAAGAAGGACGAAGAAATCCCGTCGGAAGTAAAAGAAAAATCGGAAGAACTTGAAAAAGTAATTTCGACATTGAAAGATCAGCGTAAGGAAAAACTCACTGCATTTGGCAAGGAAAATAAACTGGCCAAGCAGTTGGTCGATCTGGCTTTACTGGCCAACGGAATGCTGAAAGGCGAAGATCTGGATAGATTTGTAAAACGCAGTTTTGAGCTTATAAAATAAGGGGTTGATTTAAATAGGTTTAGTTTAGTTTTCGAAGCAGGTTCCTTTTTGGGGCCTGCTTTTTTTATTTCCGGAAGCAACCAATTTCCCGTTCAGGCATCTATTGTAAAACCAATTTTTATACCCATTGAAAATAAATAAACAATGAACAGAAACTATTTTTTATTGATGATGCTGGCAGTAGTGCTGCCTTTTACGTCGTGCAACGACGACGAAACTGCTGATCCGAAAACAGTGGTGTTTGAGACGGATTTCAACAAGGTTGCCTCCGAAAAAATGACAATGAGCACCGAAGATGCAATTCCTGCAACCGATGGCTGGAACGCTGTTTTTGCTGAATACCCTGATGGGGAACAGGACTTTTACGAACTGGCTTCGGGCATTAAAAATTTTCCCGAACCTTTGGATCAAACGAAAAAGGCGTTTATGCTTTCGGGAAACAACCACAGCGATGCCTTGCAAATGTGGCTGGTGAAGCAACTCAGCGGGTTGGCTGCCAATGCCAAATACACCGTTGAAACCGAAGTTGAGCTGGCCTCGAAATATCCCGACGGAAGCGTGGGTATTGGCGGTTCACCGGGCAATTCGGTGCATTTGGTTTCGAAATTTGCAACCGATGGATATACCCTTGAAAAAGGAAAGACAGAAGGAGACAACATCAAACTCATTTTGAAGAAGGTTGAGAGTGTCCCCGAATCGGTAATGGAGGTAGAACTTGGTGACGTGTCGATTATTTCCGATCAGTATGTTTACAAGCTCATAACCCGCAAAAAATCATCGTCTCCTGATGTGGTTGTAACTGACAATGCAGGAAAAGTATGGGCTGTTGTTGGTACCTGGTCGGGTTTCGAAGGAATTTCGACGTTGTATTACACCCGAATTAAAATCACTTTGACTAAGATTTGACAACTATAGGTCACCTGGATTTCAGGACAAGTTGAAAAGCCATTTCCTCCGGGATTTGGCTTTTCTTTTTTTCTGAAGTTTCGCGTTTAAGTCCTTCATTTAAAAATAAAGATTCTAAATTTGGAGATCACTCTTAATTTATCAAGATGAAGGAAAAATTAGATGCTTTTGCCCGCCTGCTGGAGATTATGGACGAACTGCGCGAGAAATGCCCGTGGGACAAAGAGCAAACCCTCGAATCGCTCCGGAAACTGACCATTGAAGAAACATACGAACTGGCCGATGCCATCCTGAACAACGACCTGACGGGAATCAAAAAGGAGTTGGGCGACCTGATGCTGCACATCGTTTTCTACGCCAAAATAGGCTCGGAGAAAGGTGCTTTCGATATGGGAGATGTGCTGAATTCGATTAACGAAAAGCTGGTTTACCGTCATCCGCATGTGTTTGGCGAGGTTGACGTTGCCAATGCCCGTGAAGTGGAGCAAAACTGGGAAACACTGAAGTTGAAGGAAAAAGGTGGAAACAAACGGGTTCTGGAAGGAGTTCCGACTGCGATGCCGGCCCTGGTGAAAGCCAACCGCATTCAGGAAAAAGCCAGTGGGGTAGGGTTCGACTGGGAATACCGCGAACAGGTTTGGGATAAAGTGAAGGAAGAAATTCATGAATTGAGCGATGAAATTGATCAGGTTGATCAGGATAAAATTGAAGCCGAATTTGGCGATCTGTTTTTTGCAATGGTGAATGCTGCCCGCTTGTATGGTGTTGATCCGGAAACGGCGCTAGAACGGACCAACCTGAAGTTTATAAAACGTTTCAATTACCTCGAAAGTCAGACTCTGCAAAAAGGCAAAGATCTGAAAAAGATGACCCTGGCCGAAATGGATGAAATATGGGACGAAGCCAAAAGGCTCGAAAGGCAGTAATCCGGATGAAAAACCAAATGAAATCAACCCTGACCCGCGCTTTTTCAGTTTTATTTATCCTGACCGTTTTTCCGAATGTGTTATTTTCCCAAATTGATACAGTCAGTTTCAATAAATACTATTTTAAGAAGTACTGGACGGATACCAAGGCAATAGTCGTTTCGCCTATCAAATGGGATCAGCGCGACTGGACTAAATTTGGGGCATTTGTGGCTGTTGAAGGCGGTTTGATTTTTGCTGATCAGTCGGTCAAAGACGTAGTTCAATCTCACCGGAATAATGCAGAAACATATTTCTCCAGAAATTTTCTTGAGCATTTTGGCGCAGAACACAGCATCATAGTGATGTCGGGATTATTTACCTATGGTGTTTTGGCTAAAGATAAAAAGTATGTGAGCACTGCATTACTGGCATTGGAAAGTTTTGCCCTGGCAAGTATGGTAACGCGTATTCCCAAAACGCTGGTTGGGCGACAGCGCCCCGATAACTGGGAAGGAAACGGACCGTTTTCATTTAAGGGTCCGGGTGGCGGAAACAGTTTCCCATCGGGGCACACAACCGCTTCGTTTGCAGTGGCTTCGGTTATCGCAACCCAGTTTCGCGACAGTAAATGGATACCCGTAACGGCGTATTCGGTTGCAACTTTAGCCGGAATATCGCGGATTTACGATAACAAGCACTGGCTGACCGACGTAGTTGCGGGTGCCACTATTGGCACGCTGGTAGGAAATCTGGTAAGTCATCGCTCTACAAACTCGCAGCTAACCTTCGTTCCGTTCGGAAATGCCAATTTTCAGGGTGTAAAAATAGCTTATGTGTTTAAATGACAGAGTTTTTTTCTGAATAGCAGGAAAAATGGCTTGATTGGTATTGCTTTTGCAGGTTATCTTTGTTTACGATTATATTAGAAAAATATATTTATGCGGAAAGGATACATTTGGCTTTTTGCCGGAATCATGATTTTAGTGTCGGCATGCTCGACCGGAAAAAAATCACTGGAACAGGGAAATTATTACGACGCACTGATGAAGGCTGTTGGTCGTTTGAGTAACGATCCGGATAACCGGAAAGCCGCACAGGTTTTAAGTGAAGGCTATCCGTTGGCAGTGACTTATTATCAGGAAGAAATTGACCGGATTTTGACCAGTAACGATCCGTTTAAGTGGAAACGCACCCTTGATGTCATGCAAACGGTAAACCAGATTTCGGATCAGATCCGCCGGATTCCGGCAGCCAGGAAATTGGTATCCTCGCCCAAAACATATACTTCGGAATTAACCGATGTTCAAAATCGCGCCGCTCAGGAATATTACGATGCCGGAATGGATGCCTTGAACCGGAAAACACGCGAATTTGCCAAACAGGCCTATTTCTATTTTCAAAACGCCGATGATTTGGTTCGCGGATTCAAGGATTCACAGCAGAAAATGAAGCAGGCTAAGGATATTGCGACGGTTCGTGTGGTGGTTGAGCAAATTCCAGTAAACGGTAAGTTTGAATATTCGGCGCAATTCTTTTACGACAATGTGTTCCAGATGCTGAATCAGCAGTTTCAGGAGCGCGATTTTGTGCATTTCTTTTCTCCGGAAGAAGCTGAGCGCACCAACCTGAAATATCCGGATATCGTTTTGCAAATGGGATTTTACGATTTTTTTATCGATCGACCGCAGCATTTTGAAGAGCAGGAGGAACTTTCTAAACAGATAGAAGAAAAATATCAGGTTAAGATAACCAAAGATTCAACAGTCACCAAGACCCGTACAGTAATGAAAAAGGGCAAGATCAAAATTGTGACTGACCAAGTGGCATCGGGTGGTTTGCTTGAATTAAAGGCCGTTGATTTTCAATCCCAAAAAATCATTTTTACCGACAAAATTCCGGGACAATATCTCTGGCAAAATAAATATGGCGTTTTTGTGGGTGATGCCGAGGCTCTCGACAACACGCTTGCCAATATTGTAAATAACAAGGTGTTGATGCCTCCTGCATCGCAGGATATGTTTGTGTTGTTTACCAAGCCGATATTCAATCAATTGACCGATAAACTGGTGAATTATTTCAGACAATATAATTGATTTCGCGATCGTTTCCTCTGGGTAAAGGTTGAATGTAATGCCGCAAAGACCTTTGATTACTACCTAAATCACAAATATGCGCTGCCTGCTGTTTGTTCTGATATGTTTTTGCTGCTTGTCTTCTTCAGGAAAAGCTGAGCCTAAGAAAACTGATTATCCAAAAGAAATCAATCAGCTTGTGTACCGATTAAGTTGCAATGCAAATGATCGGGCTGCAGCTAAAAAACTCGTCAAAACCTATTCGGCTGCAATGAGCTACTATCAAAAAGAAATTGACCGTTTGAAGCTTGAGCCTGATTCGTTTCGCTGGACCAAAACCTATGATCTGCTGGATGAGCAGAATCAGCTATCAGAAGAAATTTTATACAATTCAGAAGCTAACCGGATCATTTGCGATCCTGAGTTTTACGATGTGGAATTAGCGGAAGCCAAAGCTAAATCGATACAGGAACTTTACGATTTGGGTATTCAGGAATTAAATTCAGGGGAGGTGAAAAATGCCAGAAAGGCTTATTGGTATTTCGAAAGGGCAATTAAACTTGGGGCTTCATTTCAGGATATTAATCAGAAGATGCGGGAGGCTGGTGAAAAAGGTGCTGTCAGAATTCTGGTCGACAAGGTTGGCGCCTATATTTATTATAAAAATGTTTCTGCAGAGCGCTTTTACAGTGATTTGTTGGTCCGATTGCAATCCGAATTTTTACTCGATCGGTTTGTGAGTTTTTACACCGGTTCGGATATTATACAGCGTGGAATTAAGCCAGATTTGACTTTAAACATTGCTTTTTTTGATTTTGACATTACCAGAACATCTTCTCCCGATCGTTCAACTTTTAGTTACATCAATGGGGTTGCCGAAGTAAGAATCCTTTCAAATCTCGAAAATCAAAATATCCTCGATAAGAGAATCCCAAGTCAGTTTGTCTGGAAGAACTATGCTGCAAATTATGGCTCGGATTTGCAGGGCATGTTTGATTCGTTCTCGTTGTCAACCACCGATGAAATATTCGAATTGCTGACCGATTTTATCAGAAAAAAACTGCTTTAACTGAATGCGTTTTGAATGCGGAGGTAACCCTCATTCCTGACTGTTAGCATTTCGGTAAAGCTGTAAACAGCGCAAGTCCGGCTTTACTGGTTTCTTTGTAGTCGTTCGAAAGGTTTTTCCCGGTTTTGTACATGGTTTCAACCACTTCATCAAAGCTAATACGGTGGCGGCCGTCCGACATAAGCGCATAGGTGTTGTGTGCCAGCGCACGTTCGGCAGCAAAAGCATTCCGCTCGATACACGGAATTTGTACCAATCCGGCAACCGGATCGCAGGTTAGGCCAAGGTGGTGCTCAATGCCCATTTCAGCGGCGTATTCAATCTGGTTAATTGTTCCACCCATCATTTGGTTGGCAGCTGCTGAAGCCATGGCACAGGCAGTGCCTACTTCGCCCTGGCAGCCGACTTCAGCTCCCGAAATCGATGCATTGTGTTTAACCAGTGTTCCAATCAGTCCCGCTGTTGCCAGCGCTTTATAAATTTGTTGCAAGTCGGCCTCATAAACTTTCTGGTAATGTTTCAGCACTGCCGGTACCACGCCGCAAGCCCCGCAGGTTGGCGCAGTAACAATTAGTCCGCCCGCTGCATTTTCTTCTGAAACCGCCAGCGCATAGGCAAACAGTTTCGATCGTTTTTTGAATGGTCCACTGAAATTCTGCGCTTTCAGGCTGAACGAGCTTGCTTTTCGCGGAAGCATCAGCCCGCCTGGTAACGTGCCTTCGCGTTTCAATCCGCGCGAAATGGCGCCATCCATCACGCGCCACACTTCGGCAAGGTAATCCCATATTTCCGGACCTTCGTGGTCTTCAACAAATTCCCAGAGTTGTTTGCCGCGTTCGTGGCACCAGGTCAGGATATCTTCGAGTTTACTGAGCGTATATACATTGCTGGTTTCCAGTTCCGAATTGTCGTCAATGATGGCACCGCCGCCCACACTGTAGGCTGTCCATTCTTTAATCAGGTGGTTTTGTTCGTTGAACGCTTCAAATTTCAACGCATTGGGATGTTTGGGGAGAAACGTTTCGGGCTCCCAGCAAATCTCAAGCGGTTTAGTGCCGAAAACTTCCTGAATGGCTACGTCGGTTAAATGGCCTTTGCCCGTGGCAGCCAGACTTCCGTAGAGAAAAACACGATACATTGCCGCTTCCGGAGAAGAGTCCAAAAAACGTTTGGCAGCCTTGGCCGGGCCCATGGTGTGGCTGCTCGATGGTCCGTGACCGATTTTATATATTTCGCGAATTGATTCCATAGTTCGATTTTGCTGCAAAATAAGTGTTGCAGATTCAGCTTAAAGGTAACATTTGTCAGGATTTGAAGGTTTCGGATTATTCAAATTCGCAGCACTTTAAAATTTTGAAGAAAAATTAACCTGTTTAATGAACAATACGGGTATATTTATCTTTGTTATTCAGTAGAAGTTGAAAACAATTAAACACTTAAAACCGGACGAGATGAAATGCCTCAAACACTTATCGCCGCAACCGTTATGGAACTATTTCGAAGAAATTTGCCAGGTTCCGCGCCCTTCCAAGAAAGAAGAAAAGATCAGACAGTTCCTGCTTGATTTTGCTCAAACGCATAACCTGAAAGCTCGTCGGGATGAAATTGGAAATGTGCTGATTTCGAAGCCTGCTACTGCGGGACGGGAGAATGATCCGGTGGTTATTTTGCAGTCGCACATGGACATGGTTTGCGAAAAGAACAACGATACAACACACGATTTTGAGAGGGATTCGATCAAAGCCTTTGTTGATGACGGATGGGTGAGGGCCAAAGGGACAACACTAGGATCAGATGATGGCATTGGCATAGCCGCACAGATGGCTGTTTTGACATCGACGGATTTGTCGCACGGACCATTGGAATGTTTGATTACCGTTGACGAAGAATCTGGCTTGTCAGGAGCTTTTGCGCTTCAGCCCGGCTTTTTAACCGGAAATGTACTGCTCAATCTCGATTCGGAAGACGAAGGCGAGTTATTTATTGGTTGTGCCGGAGGTATCGATACAGTTGGAACGTTGAAATATACTCCTGAAGCCGTTTCTGCCGGTTCGTTTGCTGCAAAACTGGAAGTGAAGGGGTTGCTTGGAGGTCACTCGGGCGACGATATCCACAAAAACCGTGGAAATGCCAACAAAATATTGAATCGTTTTTTAACCGACGCATCGAAATTATTCGATCTCCGGATTGCCGACTTTAACGGTGGAAATCTCCGGAATGCCATAGCCCGCGAAGCTTCGGCGGTTGTTATTGTTCCACATCCGCAAAAGGAAAGCCTGATTGTGGAATGGAATGTTTTCGCTTCGGAAATGGAATTCGAATTCGAATTTGCCGAACCTAAGTTGAAGATGGTTCATCAGTCGGTTGCACTGCCCGAATTCGTAATTGACATGGAAACTCAGGGGCGCCTTTTGAAACTGATTGCTGCCTGCCCGCACGGAGTGCTGGAAATGAGCAGTCGCATGGCTGGTATGGTTGAAACTTCGACCAATCTGGCTTCAGTTAAATTCAAAGAAAACAATGAGATTGTTTTAACGACCAGTCAGCGAAGTGAAATTGACAGCCGTAAACTTATGGCAGCTGAAATGGTCGAATCTGTAATGCTTTTGGCCGGTGCTTCGGTGGAGCATTCCGATGGTTATCCGGGTTGGACGCCTAATCCTGATTCAGCAGTTGCCAAAATAGCCGCTGAGGCTTACAAAAAGCTGTTTGGAAACGATGCCGTGGTTAAATCCATTCATGCCGGTCTGGAATGTGGGTTGTTTCTCGAAAAATATCCTGATCTCGACATGGTTTCGTTTGGTCCTACCATTCGCGGAGCCCATTCACCCGATGAACGCATCAACATTGAAACCGTTGATAAATTCTGGAAATTGCTCGTTGAGGTTCTCGAAAATATCCGGTAATATTTGCCAGCAAGGCACAATGACACGAAGTATGCAGATTTTTTGAATTTGTGTCTTCGTGTTTTTGTTTTAATAAGAGTTTCTGATTTCAGAATTCGTTTAAAATTTAGCATCTTCACGCTTCCAAAAACCTAAACCATGAACCGCAAATCATTTTCTCTTTTCCTGCTGGCTATTGCCGTTTCCTTTTGTCTATCAGCACAAACCATTGAAAACTGGACACACCTGCGCGGAAGCAATCTCGACGGACATTCTTTGAGTAAAAATGCGCCTGTAAGCTGGAGCGAAAGCAATAACATTGTCTGGAAGACTCCCATTCGTGGTACCGCCTGGTCGTCGCCTGCAGTGTATGGAGGTCAAATCTGGACCAGCTCGGCTACCGACGACGGGAAAGAAATGTTTGCTGTTTGTACTGATTTCAATTCGGGCAGGATTCTGAAGGAACTGATGCTTTTTAAGCCCGATTCTGTTCAGCACATTCATCCAACCAACAGCTATGCCACGCCAACTCCGTGTATCGAAGATGGTTTTGTGTATGTTCATTTTGGCACTTACGGAACGGCTTGCGTTGATACGCGCAATTTTCAGGTTGTCTGGACGCGTACCGATTTGAATTGCGACCACATGCAGGGCGCTGCTTCATCGCCAGTTATTTATAAGAATTTGCTGATCCTGCACATTGAAGGAACCGATGTTCAGTACCTGATTGCGCTGGATAAACGAACCGGAAAGACGGTTTGGAAGACTGACCGCCCACGTGAGTTTTATGACAATATTGAGCCGGTTTCACGGAAAGCTTATTGCACCCCGATTGTGGTTAATGTTAATGGCAAAGATCAGTTGATAAGCAATGGATCGCAGCTGGCTATTGCCTACGAACCTGAGACTGGTAAAGAAATCTGGCGTGTTTTTTATGGCGACGACTCAACTGTGAGTATGCCTTTGGCTTATAATGGGTTGGTTTATGTCAATTCGGGATGGATGCTTCCGAAAGATGGCAGTCCGTTTTATGCCCGTTTGCTGGCGGTCGATCCTACCGGGACTGGAGATGTAACCAAAACACGGGTTCCCTGGGAAGTGAACGTGGATGTGTCTCAAATTTCAACTCCGGTAATTGTTGACAGCCTGATTTATATGGTTCACGAACGTGGAATGCTGACTTGTTTGAGTGCCAAATCCGGAAAAGTTGTCTGGAAAGAAAAGCTGAAAGAGCAGTTTAATGCCTCCGTTTTATATGCTTCAGGAAACATTTATCTGTTTGGCCTGAAAGGAAGAACAACTGTAATAAAACCTGGATTAAGCTACCAGCTGGTCTCCGAAAATCAGTTACCCGGAACAATAAAAGCAACACCAGCTATTGTTCGCGACAACATCATTTTGCGAACCGATAAGTTTTTGTATCGGATTGGGCAGTAGGAAGACAGAAGGTCGACTAATCGCTCCCTGAGCGCGAAGCGATCGAGGGAAGATTTATGATCAACTTGGAATTTGGAACCTTAAACTTGAAACTTACAGGTACCACGGTTGCGGAATTTCCGGCAAAGCCATCCGGATGCGCCATTCCTTCGGAAAGTAATTGTTGGCCCGGTTTCCCAGATTCTTGACAAAACCCAGCGGAATACCCCGAAACTGCACCAGCAGCCAGCCTTTTGTTACTGAACTAATTCGGATTTCTTCTTTCTTCAGGAATAACAAAGCTTCGCGTAAATCGAGTTCAACGGTTTCAAATATTCCCGGATTACGATCGACTGAAAGGGCAAAAGTATGTTCTGGCAGTAAGTCGTTTTTCTTGAATTGCGCCACCGGCAGTCCAAAGCTGATGATCCGGAGATGTTCGGAGAGGGCATTCAGTACCGGAATGTGATTTTCAGGAAAGGCGATCAGAAACTCACTTTTCGTAAAGAATTCCGTGTCGTTTGTTGTTAACCAATTTCTGATTTCGGTAAATTGTTTGGGCATCTTTTCAAGCTTCGTCCTGGTTTTCCGGTGAAAAGGGTAGGAGTCGGCGCCCTCTTTTTTGCGGATCAAAGTCAGGAAAAAACCTTCACCTTTAACCTTGTGCGGCAGAAAACGGTAGCCAAACAAGCCGTTGATCTCCATTTCATCTATCCCCCAGCTTTCCTGAAGCGGAATCCGGATGCTTTCAACCGAATTGTTTTCGGCCAGCCATTTCAGGTTTTCCTCGTTTTCTTCAGGATTAAAGGTACAGGTGCTGTAAATGAGGTAGCCACCATTTTTCAGTGAAGGCCAAATGTCAGCTAAAATGCGGCGCTGACGGGTAGCACACAGGTTTGTGTTTTCGACCGACCATTGTTCGATAGCCGAAGCGTCGCGCCGGAAAAGCCCTTCGCCGGAGCAGGGAGCATCAACCAGAATGACGTCGAACAAGCCATCCAGATCGCCAAAATCAGCAGGATCGTTGTTGCAGATTACTACATTCTGATGTCCCCATTTGCGGATATTTTCGTCTAAAACAGAAACGCGAGAGCGAATCACTTCATTGGAAACCAGCAAATCATCTGCATCGAGCAGGCTGAGTAAATGTGTCGATTTTCCGCCGGGTGCGGCACATAAATCCAGAACAATTCGGCTTTTGCTGTGTTCAATCTGGTGAAAAGCCTGCTCTACAAACATCGAACTGGCTTCCTGGACGTAATAGGCGCCGGAATGAAAGATGGGATCGAGAGTGAACGACGGCCTCTCCGGAAGAAAAATCCCGGTGCTGCACCATGGAATTTGCTCGGCGGAACTGCTTAACCCGAATTTACGAGGATTGATCCTCAGACTAACGGCAGCCGGCTGGTCAATCGAATTAATAAACCGTTCAGAATCAACAGGAAACTGCGTTCGTATCCGTTTCACAAAATCGGCGGGTAATATTTCGGAAGTTTTTTCGATGGTTTTTCGGGTTTTCTTTTCAATATTTGCCGGCAAGATAGATCGAATGCTATAAAAAAACAAATGACGATGGCTGATCAGAAATTAGTTTCAGAATTGAATAACGGGGCAGATGCTTCGAACTTAGTAGGGATGCTTCAAACGGTTGCTGAACAATTCCCCGGAAAGGCAGTATTTACTACCAGTTTTGGTATCGAAGACCAGGTAATTACCGATATGATTTTCAGCAATGATCTGGATATTCGGGTAATTACGCTCGATACAGGACGCCTTTTTGAGGAGACGTACAAAGTGTTTAACCGGACGGTGGATAAATACGGAAAAATGATTGAAGTCTATTTTCCGCAACGCGAATCGGTAGAGAAGATGGTCAGCGAAAAAGGTCCGTTGAGTTTTTATTTATCGTTCGAGAACCGGAAAGAATGCTGCAATATCCGTAAAGTTGAACCACTAGGACGTGCTTTGTCAGGAATGGATTGCTGGATTACCGGCCTGCGTGCAGCACAATCAGATAATCGTCACGATCTAAACTTTTTTGAGTGGGATGGCGGGTTTAAACTAATCAAATTCAATCCGTTGCTGCATTGGTCGCTCGAAGATTGTCAAAAGTATGTAAGGGAAAATAATGTGCCTTATAATGTTTTGCACGATCGCGGTTTTGTGAGTATTGGCTGTGCACCTTGTACCCGCGCCATTCAACCCGGAGAAGATTTTCGCGCCGGACGCTGGTGGTGGGAAAACAACTCTAAAAAAGAGTGCGGGCTGCATACCCACGAGAAGTAGCCAGCCTAAGCAATCAGAAGCTCGTGAGAAACCTTGTAACTCAGGATTAGCTGGATAGCGGATTATTTATCTACAATCTCTCTTCCGAACGGAGTTAACGCCAGTGAAACCAGTTTAAAATGCTGTTTTGCCCACGGAATGCCAATAATGGTTATTCCCAGCAGAATTCCGAACACAAAATGGGTTAGTGCAATCCATATTCCGCCAATGAGTAACCAGATCAGATTCATGATGGTGGACAAACAGCCTGGTGCATATGGCTTATAGGCGATGGTTTTGCCAAACGGCCATAAAGCAAGCATCGCCAGTTTAAACGATTGAAGCCCGAACGGAATTCCAACTATGGTGAGGCAAAGCAAAAAGCCTGCAACCATATACTCGATGAAAACCAGAAAACCACCAAAAATCAGCCATATTAAATTGCCAAGTGTGCCCATTGTTGTTCGATTAAGTTGGCTAAAGTTACGAATTGCATTATTAAACTTTTACTATTTCTGTGCCGATTAGAGCAATTGATGTTTTTTGCCGGTAAAATGAATGTTTAAATTTGGACCCGATGAAAGAAGCAAATCAAGCTGCTTTTGATAATCCAGTTATCTCCTGAAATTTATGAGCCGTTTTTTCTCCAACGAAGCTTTTACCGTCATGCGTAACCGAAATTTTCGGTTGTTTTTGGCCTATCGTTTTTTTATGACTTCGGCAACGCTGATGCAGGCAGTAATCGTGGGCTGGCAGTTGTACGACATCACAAAAAATCCGCTTTCGCTGGGGATGATCGGTTTAACCGAGGTTATTCCGCAGGTGAGTATTGCTCTGTTTGCCGGTCATTTTGTTGACATTTGGGACCGTAAGAAAATCATTTTTCGCACCAGCTTTTTGCTGCTTTTAGGCTCGGCAATATTACTTAGTTCGAGCACCAATCATCCTTTGCTGAGTATACTTCACGGAACTACGCCCATCTTTATAACTGTTTTTCTGGTCGGATTAGTTCGCGGAATTTTGATGCCTGCGCACAATGCTTTGCTTGGGCAACTTGTGCCCCGTGAGTTGCTTACCGGTGCCGCAACCTGGGGAAGCACGGTTTGGCAGGTTGCAGCCGTAACCGGTCCAGCTATAGGGGGGCTTGTTTATGGCTTTTTCGGCGTTGTTGCTGCGTATTTGCTTGTTTTTACATTTTTCCTGACCTGTGTAATACTAATCTTTTTTATCAAAAGTCCGGGCAGGGTAAAACGCGAAACGCAGTCAGAAGATAGTATATTCCAGAGTATCGGCTCCGGAATCCGGTATGTTTTCAATAAACAGGAGCTGCTTGGCGCTTTTTCGCTCGATATGTTTGCCGTTTTGTTTGGCGGGGCAATTGCCATGTTGCCTGTTTTTGCTTCCGATATACTCAAAGTTGGTCCCGAAGGACTGGGTGTTTTGCGTGCGTGTCCTGCAATTGGAGCCATTCTCATGTCGGTGTATCTTACTTTTAATCCGCCGGTCGGGCGCTCAGGACTGCTGCTTCTAACCAGTGTCGCCGGATTCGGAATCTGCATGATTGTATTCGCAGTTTCCAAGAACTTCTATTTATCAGCTGCCAGTCTTTTGCTTAGCGGTTCACTCGATTTTGTGAGTGTTGTAATTCGCGGAAGCATCCTTCAGTTATACACTTCCGACGAAATGAAAGGTCGTGTTTCGTCGGTCAACAGTATATTTATCGGTTCATCAAACGAATTGGGTGCCTTTGAATCGGGTGCGGCCGCAAGCCTGATGGGACTTGTACCTTCGGTAGTTTTCGGTGGTGTAATGACGCTGATTGTGGTTGGCGTTGCAACAGCAAGTGCTCCAAAACTCCGGAGGTTATCGCTTAGAAATAGTGTTATTGAATAATGTAAGGTCAGGCCATGGCCCGACCCTACGATCTTATACTTTTACAGTTTTCCACTTTCCTTTTCGGAAAAGGTACCATGCGGTGAGTGTCAACGCTGTTTCAGCGGCAACAATCGCGATTGAAATTCCATAGATTTTCATGTCGAAAACTATTGCCAACAGGTATGCTAGTGGAATTTCGAAAAGCCAGAAACAAAACAGGTTGATCCGGGTTGGAGTTACTGTGTCGCCGCTTCCGTTGAACGCCTGCGTCATCACCATTCCCATTGCATAAGACAAAAATCCGATGCTGATAATTCGCAAACTAATCGCTCCATTGCTGATTACAAGCGGATCGTCGATGAAAAGGCGGATGAAAAATTCAGGAAATATAACAAGGATAATTCCGACCAATCCAAGCAAAAACATGTTTGCATAGGCTGTAATCCAAACGGTGCGCTCAGCTCTTTCCGGTTGATTGGCTCCAAGGTTTTGCCCTACCAGGGTAGATGCAGCATTACTTAAACCCCACGAAGGCAGCAATACAAATACGATAATCCGGATAGAAATGGTGTAACCGGCCATCACTTCGGAGCCTAAAGTTGAGATAATCCGATACAGCGCAATCCAGCTTGAGGTGGCCACAATGTATTGCAGAATGCCTCCTGCCGAAAGCCTGAAAAGCTGAACCATTACCTTCAACCGAATTTGCAAATGGTGAAGCTCGAGCCGGATTCGTTTATGTCCTTTAAACAGCAGGTAAAACTGGTAGCAAACAGCTAATCCTCGTCCGGTGGTTGTGGCGACAGCGGCGCCTTTCAGTCCTAGTTCGGGAAATGGGCCAATGCCAAAAATCAGCAACGGATCGAGAATGATATTTATGAGGTTTGCCAGGATTAAAACGCGCATCGAAACGGCTGCATCGCCCGAACTCCGGAAAATGGCATTAATAATGAACAGCAGCATAATCACAGCATTTCCACCAAACATGATAGCCGGAAACATGTAACCATCTTGGGCCATTTTTTCAGACGCGCCCATCAGCAAAAGAAATTCTTTGGCGTAGATAACTCCAAAAACAGAAATTACAACCGAGACCAAAAATCCCGATATGATGGCCTGAAAAGCAACAATTCCGGCTTTACCAGGATTCTTTTCACCTATACGGCGGGCAACCAGTGCAGTAGTGGCTGTGCTCAGTCCCATTCCGATGGCATAAACGAGGGTCATGCTCGATTCGGTTATTCCGACAGTGGCCACAGCATCAGCTCCCAGTTTCGAAACGAAAAATATATCGACCACGGCAAATATCGATTCCATAATCATTTCCAGAACCATCGGTATGGAAAGGATCAGCAAAGCTTTCCCGATACGGTCGCTGGTGAAATCGCGATCGCTTCCGGCAATGGCTTCCTTTATATCGTCCCAAAGTTCAGATAGCCTTATTGATTTGACTGATTCAAAAAAAGATAATTTGTTTTTATCGGTCATGATAAAAATATTTATAATACAAAATGTTAAAAATGATTGGATAATAATAAGATGTGTCCGCTTTCTGCCTTGCAGAAATTACCAGATTGCGGAAATGCAGACCGCCGGAATAGATGTAAGTTTCATAATTCGGTCTTTTTTGAATAGCGCAAATATACGGATTTCCTGTAGTAAATTTTGAACTTGTTAACGATAAAAATGTTTCAATTGTAAAATTTTTGAAATGAAGCCGATACGAATATTTACTGTCGTTGGAATTGTGTTTCTTCTTTATTCATGTGTAAATCAGAATAATGGGCTAAATGTGATTAATTCAGAATCTTTTCCTGATCAGAATATTGTTCTTGATCCTTTGGTTAATCAGCGACTTGCAACTGACCTTATTTCTGAAAATCAGGCAGAAAGTACATTCACTCAAAAGATTGATGAAATAGCCAATCAGGTAAATCTGTTGAAGCAGAATCCAACCGATAATCTATGGAATTCTGTTTCTACGGAATGGATCGGGCTTGAAAAAGAGATTACAACTTTACCCGAAGATTCAACGCAAACGGCAATGCTTCAAAAATGGGCTAATTTGAATATTCAGCTTCTTAAATTGTCGGGCGAAGTTCGTTTTGGCGATGCACTTGAAAACTTATTTTATAAGCATCAGTTGCCCGTTTTGACCGAAAAACAATTGAAGTTAGTTATTTATACGCATGTTGATGATCAGATTTTTGTAAATGTTTTGGCTTCATCAAGTGTGACACATCATCATACAACTGGGGGTACTGTCCGGTTGATTCAACAAACAGGTCAGAAGGGTAATGAAATGATTTTAAGGGTTGAATCGGGCGATGTGCGATACATGGATGTTTTTATTCGCATTCCGTCGTGGGCTGTAAATCCTACGGTAACACACGGAAATGTGAAATATGTGGCTCGTCCAGGTGAGTATTGCGAAATTCCTAGGAAGTGGAAAAATGGCGATGAGATTACAGTAAACCTTGCAAACTAAATCAGATTTTTAAAGATAAACGAGGTAGTCAGCTACTGGCTTCAGGAGCAATCAGAAAGTATAAATTACTGAAGCCGGCAGCCGATTACCAAAAACTTTCAGAATTTATTCCTTCGAATGCAGATAAATGTGGTTTCCTTCGGTGTCCTCGAAAGCCGCAAAAAATCCAATCTCGTCGGTAATCTTAGTTTTGTGAATGATAACATCTCCGCCAGCACCTTCAACCCGGTTCAGCACCGTAAGCAAATCTTTTCCGCCGTTCAGGAATACTTTTGCTCCCAGAGAGCTCGGAGTGTATCCGGTGCCTTGAACAATGGCCCCGCCAACGCCCTGCGATTCCCTTTCCATTGGTAAAAAGCCCATACGGAGATGTCCCATCGTTTCTTCATACATTTCGTAGTTGTAAATGCGCGAGTAAAATTCTTTGGCTCTTTCAAAGTTGAGCACCGGGATTTCAACCCAATTCACTGAATTTGTCATCTTTTCCATGGTTTGTGTTTTAAAGTCTGCTATCTAAACAACTCATACGTAATTCCGGTTTAATTGGTGATATTGGCTATTATTTTTTCGTGAAAAAGATTTTGTCAGTCACATTCATTTATCTTTGTGAGCATTCAAAAAAACAAGTTATGAGCGATCGACCATTGATATTAATTACCAACGATGACGGGGTTTCGGCCAAGGGTATAAAAGAGCTAACTGAAGTAATGCGGTTATTTGGCGATGTGGTTGTTGTAGCGCCCGATGGTCATCGGTCGGGAATGTCGAATGCCATTACGGTCGATCATCCGATACGGGTAACCAAGCTGGTTGACGAAGATGATTTTCAGGTATACAAATGCACCGGAACGCCTGTCGATTGTGTGAAGCTGGCATTCAATCAACTGCTCGATCGTTATCCTGATTTTGTTGTTTCCGGAATCAATCATGGCTCAAACTCTTCCATCAGTGTGGTTTATTCGGGCACGATGGGGGCAGCTTTGGAAGGATGCATTCATGGTATTCCGTCAATCGGTTTTTCTCTGAACGATTACGAGCACGAAGCCGATTTTTCACGGGCAAAAATATATGTGGCACGCGTGTTTCAGCAGGTAGCCGAAAACGGACTTCCTCCATTTGTTTGCCTGAATGTAAACATTCCGAAGGGTGAGATAAAAGGAATTCAGGTATGCCGTCAAACCTCAGGGAAATGGGTAGAAGAATTTGATAAACGGACCGATCCGCATAAGCGGGACTATTACTGGATGGCCGGGTATTTTAAGAATTTTGAGGATGAAGCCGAAGATTCAGATGTGACTGCACTCGAAAATGGTTATGTGGCTGTTGTTCCGGTGAATGCTGATATGACTTGTTATCAGACTTTTGAAACAATGAAAAGCTGGAGGTTTTAGTATGAATCTTCGCAAATCAAGCAATAACGACAGGCTGATTGTGGGATTTACAATCGGTCTTCTTGTTCCGGTAATCTTTTTCCTGATCGTATATCAGATGAAATACAGCAACATGGAGTTTATGACCTACATTCGCAGTATCTGGAAAATGAAAATTTTCATGCAAATTCTTAGCGTTTGCGTTTTTCCTAATCTTGGGTTTTTCTTTTTGTTTTATCGCCGGAAATACGATATGGCTGCACGCGGCGTTATACTGGCAACATTTATTTATGCTTTTGCTGTGCTGATTGCCAAATTGCTTTAATTGGTAACCCGGAAGTTGGAGTAGGGAAACCGATCTTGGAACTTGAAACTTGGAACTAAATGAAATACTACGTTTTGGCAGGAGAGGCTTCGGGCGACCTGCATGCTTCAAACCTGATTAAAGAAATTGCCCTGATTGATTCCTCGGCTCAGTTTCGCGGATTTGGCGGCGATTTGATGGAAAAAGCCGGAATGACCGTTTTGAAGCATTACCGCGATATGGCTTTTATGGGAATCGTTCCGGTAATCATGAACATCCGCACCATTCAGAAAAATTTCAGGTTTTGCGAACAGGATTTGCTCGATTATGCCCCGGATGTGTTGATTCTGGTTGACTATCCGGGATTCAATCTGCGGATGGCAAAATTTGCCAAAGCGCACGGAATACGAACGTTTTACTACATCTCACCAAAGGTTTGGGCGTGGAAAGAAAAAAGGGTTCACAAAATCAAAGCTTATGTCGATGAGATGTTTACCATTTTACCTTTCGAAACCGAGTTTTTCAGGAAGTACAATTATCGGGTAAATTATGTTGGAAATCCGCTGCTCGATGCTATTCTGGCACAAAAGAAAGTACCTGATTTTCATAAATTCTGTACCGAAAATAATTTACCCGAAAAACCAATTCTGGCGCTTCTTCCTGGTAGCCGGAAAGCTGAAATCAGCGTGCTGCTGCCAACCATGATTAAAGCAGCCGCCCAATTCCCGCAATACCAATGTGTGATTGCCAGTGCTCCCAACATGGGAAAAGAATTTTATGAGCCATTTATGAATGGAGCCAACCTACCTATTGTGTGGGGTAAAACCTACGAAATACTAGTACATAGCCGGGCGGCCATTGTTTCGTCGGGAACGGCCACGCTCGAAACTGCTATTCTGAATGTTCCGCAGGTGGTGGTTTATCAGATGACACCCAACTGGATGTTTATATTCCTGAAGAAATTCTTCCTGAAAACCCGTTTTGTGTCGCTGGTTAATATTATTTTGGGCCGCGAAGCAGTTGTGGAATTGATTCAGGGTGACTTTACTCTGAAAAAAGTGGTGCACGAACTGGAACGCATTGTTCGTAATCCTGAAAATGAACAACGAATGCTCAACGATTACAAAGACATGATGGTAAAATTGGGAGAACCTGGAGCTTCAAAGCGCGCAGCCAGGGTAATGGTTGAAAAATTGAAACAGTAATTCATTCCTTCAATCCTTCAGTTAATCAAGTTATGTATAGTTTATTAAAGAAAGAAATAACCAGTTTTTTTGGATCGCTTACAGGTTACGTGGTGGTGTTTGTTTTTCTGTTGGCCACCAGCTTGTTTTTATGGGTTTTCCCCGGAAACTACAATATTCCCGATGGTGGTTACGCTTCGCTCGACGGACTTTTTTCGCTGGCGCCCTGGGTATATCTTTTCTTGGTTCCGGCGGTTACTATGCGCCTATTTGCCGAGGAAAAACGTCTGGGTACCATGGAAGTTTTGCTCACCCGGCCACTTTCGGTGATGCAAATTGTGCTGGCCAAATTTCTGGCCGGTCTGTTGCTTGTTTCCATTTCGCTTTTGCCAACACTGATTTACTTTTACTCGATTTATGCTTTGGGTAATCCGGTTGGAAGTATTGATGTGGGCGGCACCTGGGGATCGTTTTTCGGGTTATTCTTTCTGGCGGCAATATATGTTGCCGTTGGAGTACTGGCTTCGGCATTAACAGACAACCAGATATTCGCCTTTATTCTGGCCTTGTTTCTTTCGTTTATGGCTTACCTCGGATTCGATTTTGTTGGCTCCATGCAATTGCCGTCGGCCATGCAACAAACATTGTTAAGCCTGGGAATCAACGAACATTACAATTCAATCAGCAGGGGAGTGGTCGATTCACGCGATCTGGTTTATTTCATATCGGTTGTTTTCCTTTTCCTTTTTCTGACAAGTAAAATCATACATTTTCATAAAGTCAACCTTCAGAAAGAAATCAAATCAGGAGCAATTGTATTTGCCGGGGTTTTGTTCCTGAATATATTATCCGGACAGTTATTTTTTCGTCTGGATTTGACTGCCGAAAAGCGGTATTCGATTACCGATGTGTCGAAACAGCTTGTCCAAAAACTTGAAAAGCCCATCAATATTACACTTTACCTCGATGGCGAGTTGCAACCGGGATTCAGGAAACTCCAGAAGTCGATTATTGAAAAGATATCCGACTACAATGCCTATTCTTCAAAGCTGATTAACCTGACAATTGTTGATCCTTACAAAATTTCGGATGCCAAGCGACGTGATCAGTTGTTTACCGAACTTGCAGGGAAAGGATTGCAGCCTACCAATGTTCGCCAGAATACCGATCAGGGAACGATTTCGCGCCTTATTTTCCCGGGCGTTTTGATTAGTTATGGGAATAAAGAATTTGGAGTCAATTTACTGAAGAACAATCCGAATCTGCATGCTGAAGTTAATCTGAATAATTCAATCGAGAGTCTGGAATATGAATTTTCATCGGCGTTTGCTGATTTGATGAACGGAGAGAAACAGTCGGTAGCCTTTCTCACCGGACAAGGAGAATTGAACGATAATGAAATTCATGATATGGCGACCAGCCTTTCAGAAAAATACAACGTTTTTAATGTTTCGGGGCAGGAACTTGCCACAAACGGAGCCCACATAAAGACGCTCATTATAGCCAATCCTACTCAAAAATTCATAGAGGCCGATAAATTTCAGGTCGACCAGTTTGTGATGAATGGTGGTCGTGTTTTGTGGCTGGTTGATCCGGTGTCGGTGAGCCTCGACAGTTTAAGTAATGGCTACATGACCGTGGCATTTCCGCATAACCTGAATCTCGACGATCAACTGTTCCGCTATGGCGTTCGTCTGAATGCTAATTTAATTCAGGATGCCGAATGTTTGCTGATTCCTGTAAATACAGCTCCAGCTGGCAGCCCCGCCAAATTTACGCCAGCACCCTGGTATTATTCACCACTGCTTATTCCTTCTGGTAATCATGTGATTAGTAAAAATATCAGCCGGGTAAAGGCTGAGTTTGTCAGTTCAATTGATACGGTTGGAAAAAACGAACAGGTTCGAAAAACAATAATTCTGTCGAGCTCTGCACATACGCAGGTAATCAAAGCGCCGGTTGAAATTAGTTTGGCCATCACCAATAATCCGGCTGATAGCCGCTTGTTTCGTGAGCCTTCGCAACCGGTAGGTGTTCTGCTCGAAGGAACTTTTACTTCGGTATTTAAAAACCGTATGGTTGGTTCTGTGGGCGGCAATTCTTCAGAAATGAAAACAGAGAGTCAATCGACCAAAATGATTGTTTTTTCTGACGGAAACATGATTGCCAACCAGTTCAGGCTTACCGGCGGCACTCCGGAATACATGCCTTTAGGTTACGACCGGCTGTCGAAGCAAACTTTTGGGAACAAAGATTTGCTGCTGAATGCCGTGAATTATTTGTGCGACGATTCGGGCCTCATGGAATTGCGTTCGCAGGTGTTCAAAATTCGTTTGCTCGATAAAGTAAAAGTGAAAGAAAATAAACTCAAATGGCAGTTGCTTAACGTAGTGGCACCATTGCTGGTCATATCTGTTTTTGGTGTAATATATGTGTTTCTGCGTCGCCGGAAATACGCGAATTAATGGTAGCGTTTAGTTCCGAAAATCATATTTTTTTGTTTACCCCTGATTATAAATATGTTTGTTTCTTTTGAATAAAATATTTCCCGATCGGTAGGTAAAAAATTGCAAAGTTTGTATATTCGTGTGCTTCCTGTCGGCCGATATACCAAGGTGATTTTTAGACGGATGAATTTTTAGGATTATAAAAACTCAAAAATAATACAAATGAAATTTGTTGTTTCAAGTACCGAATTACTTAGTCACCTTGCCTCAATCAGCAAAGTGATCAATTCAAAAAATACCCTTCCTATTCTCGACAATTATTTGTTTTTGCTGGAAGATAATCGTTTAACCGTGACTGCGTCTGATTTGGAATCGACTTTGATTACAAGTCTGGAACTGGAAAATACCAATGGCAACGGAACCATTGCTGTGCCGGCCAAGTTGATGAACGAAACCCTGAAGGAATTTCCGGAACAACCTCTGACTTTCCAGATCGATCCTGAAACTTTTGCCATCGATATTTTTTCGCAAAACGGTAAATTCAGCATTGTTGGGCAGAATGGCGAAGATTTTCCGCAACAGCCAATGCTGAACGAAGGTGTGGCTTCTTCGATCAATGTAAATCATTCGGTACTTTTGAGCGGTATCAACAAAACTTTATTCGCTACAGCCGACGACGAACTTCGTCCGGTAATGAACGGTATTTTCATTGAGCTGACTACCGAAGACATGAAATTTGTTGCTTCGGACGCGCACAAACTGGTTCGCTACAAACGTTTCGATGCCAAAGCCGAAAAAAATGCTTCATTCATTCTTCCTAAAAAACCGGCTGCTTTGCTGAAAAGCTTGCTTCCTAAAGAAGATTTTGACGTGAAACTCGAGTTTGACGATAAAAATGCATTCTTCACCCTGAGTAATTATAAGTTGATTTGCCGCTTGGTTGAAGGAAACTATCCAAGTTACAACTCAGTAATTCCACAAAACAACCCGAACAAGCTGATTATTGATCGCGTTGAGTTTTACAATACTGTGCGTCGTGTGTCGGTGTTCTCGAACCAGGCAAGCAATTTGGTTCGCCTGAAATTAACCGAAAATCAATTGGTTGTTTCGGCTCAGGATATCGATTTCGCTATCTCTGCTGTTGAACGTTTGGGCTGCCAATACGAAGGTGAAGACATGGAAATCGGATTCAAATCAACATTCCTTCAGGAAATTCTGTCGAACCTTTCGGCAACCGAGGTAAAAGTTGAGCTTTCTGATCCAACCCGTGCAGGCTTGCTTCTGCCAGCTGAAAACGAAAATGAAGAAGAAAACGTTTTGATGCTTTTAATGCCAATGATGATAAATGCCTAAGCGAAAAAAGGCTCTTCGGAAGAACCTAATAGTGAACAACTGTTAGGTTTTTTCTTTTTTGAAGTACGATAAACAAAACATATTGCATTTAGCAAATCCGCTATTACTAAAATCACACTTTCTACATGAATTTGAACCTTAAAAACCCGTTGATTTTTCTTGATCTGGAAACCACCGGAATGAATATCGTAACCGATCGTATCGTTGAAATTGCTTTGATCAAGGTTTTTCCGGATGGTAGGGAAGAGGAAAAGCTTTACAGGATCAATCCTGAAATGCCTATTCCGGAGCATGTCAGTAAAATTCATGGGATTTACGATGAGGACATCAAAGACAAGCCCACATTCAAGGAAGTAGCCAAAACCATTGCTCAGTTTATGGAAGGTTGTGATTTTGCCGGCTTCAATTCAAACCGTTTCGATATTCCGCTTTTGGCCGAAGAATTTCTGAGGTCAGGTGTTGATATGGATTTAAAAAAGCGGAAATTCATCGATGTTCAGGCCATTTTTCATAAGATGGAAAAACGAACGCTTGCTGCCGCTTATAAATTTTACTGCCAGAAACCGCTGGAAGATGCACACAGTGCCATGGCTGATACCAAAGCAACTTACGAGGTGCTGAAGGCTCAGCTTGATGTGTATAAGGATGAAGATTATGAGGATTCGCATGGAAAAACCTCAAGACCAATTGTAAATGATGTTGATGCGTTGAGCGTTTTTTCGTCCTACGATACCAATGTTGATTTTGTAGGACGCATTGTTTATGATGAGAATGGAGTGGAAATCATCAATTTCGGGAAAAATAAAGGAATGTCGGTTGAAAAGGTACTGAAAGAACAACCGGGCTATTATGGCTGGATTATGAACAGCGAATTTCCGTTATATACCAAAAAGGTGTTGACTGCGATTAAGCTGAGAATGAAAGATAATTGATTGTATATTTTACAATGTAGAGACACCATGCATGGCGTCTCTACCACCCAAATACCGAGATATGAAAATAATTTGTGTTGGCCGTAATTATGTGGCTCATGCCAAGGAGCTGAACAACGATGTTCCTGCTGAACCGGTTTTGTTTATGAAACCCGATTCGGCATTACTTCGGAATAACGATCCGTTTTATATTCCCGATTGGTCGAACGACGTGCACCACGAAGTGGAAATCATTGTTCGTATTCATAAACTGGGTAAAAACATTGAGCCTAAATTTGCACATCGGTATTATAAAGAGATTGGTTTGGGAATTGATTTTACGGCCCGGGATGTGCAAAATACTTTGAAAGATAAAGGGTTACCATGGGAAAAGGCCAAAGCATTCGACCATTCGGCAGTAATTTGCAGCGAATTTGTTCCGGTTGAATCTTTACCAAACCGAAACGAGATAAACTTTCGTCTCGATGTAAACGGACAAACCGTTCAGGAAGGAAATTCCGGATTAATGATTTTCCCGATTGATGAAATTATTGCCCATGTTTCGAAATATTTCACATTGAAAATAGGTGATTTGATTTATACCGGAACACCGGCAGGAGTTGGCCCTGTGAAAATTGGCGACCGGCTGGAGGGCTACCTGGAAGAGAAGAAAATGTTCGATTTCCTGGTGAAATAATTCCTCCTTTGCGTCGCGCACTCTAATTTTTACCATCTGGATACTTTTTTTACAAAAAAGAACTACTTTTGGCACTAAGTGCCCTGTGTTGTAGTATTTTATTGTTCAGCCAGGTCCGTTACCTATACCAACTAAAAAATTAATCATGAAAAACAAGAAGGGACTCTTGATTGCAGTTCTGGTTTTGTCTGCATTGATATTGATTATCATTCTTCGCACTTTTCTCTTTTCCGGCGGAAAAACGGGCAATGCTTCCATTGTCGACCGCGGTCTCGTATATGTATCGGTAGATGCTTCCGGAATTGTTGAACCTGAAAATGAGGTGCTGATTCTTAGCCCTGTTTCAAGCATTATTAAAGAGATTAAAAAAGAACCTGGCAGTCGTGTGCAGAAGGGCGATATTATGATTGAACTGGATGACGAAGTAACACGTGCCGAGATAGAACAGATTACTGACCAGCTTGGTGTGAAAACCAACTCATTGGAACGCTCGCGGCTTGAAGGTCAAATGACCCGGATTGACCTGGATTACAACCTTGAAGTAAAAAAACTGCGGATTGCCTCGATAAAAGCACAACTGGCCGATGAGGAACAATTGTTGAGTGTTGGTGGTATTTCCTCGGCCAAGATCGACGAAACCAAGCAAAACCTTGTACTTGCTGAGAAAGATCTGGCTATGGCACAGAAGAAAAATGCGATTCGCTTAAGCCAGTTAAAAACTGAAGAGACAGGATTAAACCTTCAGATTGAGATTCAAAAGAAACAACTTGCCGATAAAATTGCACTTTTGGATCAGCTAAAAATAAAAGCTCCCTCTGATGGAATTATTCTGGCCATTGCGGGGAAAAAAGGTGAGAGAATTGGTAACGACAAGATGCTGATAACGCTTTCCGATTTGACGACTTTCAAAATCAGGGGGCAGATAGATGCAAAAAGCTCGGAATATGTCAAGACCGGAAACCCGGTAATTATTGTTACTGAAAAAGAGAAATTTAATGGTACTGTCGGTAATGTTACTCCTGGAGTAGCTGAAAATAAAATTCAGTTTAATGTTCATTTAGAAGAAAACACCAATCAGCAACTTATACCAAATCAGACAGTTAGTCTGAAAGTTTTAAAATCGATGCGCGAGAATGTTCTGCGGATAAAATCGAGTAATAAAATTAAGTCAAATACAGAGCAAACAGTTTATGTGATTGATAATCTTGGAAATAAAGTTTCGAGAACTGTAAATTTTGGAATCAAGGGAGTCGATTTTCAGGAAGTGATTTCCGGTTTGAGTGAAGGCGAACGGGTAGTTTTGTCGGATACACCATTTTCGTGGGGAACTAAAAGAAATTCTGTTAAATAATAGATGAAACGAAGAAGCAGAAATATTGGTTTGCCGGGTGTTATTGCTTTTTTAGCGGTAATTTCTTTTTCGAAAGTTTCGGCACAGAATGAACTTGGATATACCATTGATCTTCAGGGAATAATTGGCTTAGCTATCGAGCAATCGTCGGCTGTAAAATATGCGCAAAACCGAAACGAAAATTATTACTGGCGTTGGAAAAATTTCAAGACCAAATATCGGCCGCAATTGGTTTTATCGGGTAATTTGCCCGATTACACTCAATCTACTGTTGGAGTTACTCAGCCCGATGGAAGTATCGAGTTTAAACAAATAACCAATCTTTCTACTTCGGCCAGACTTTCATTAAATCAATCTATTCCACTGACCGGAACCTCAGTTTACGCTTCAACTTCGGCTATTCGTATTCAGGATTATAATAAAGATGTAGTTAATTTCTCCGGAAGTCCTTTTTCTGTAGGTTTCACCCAGCCTGTTTTTGCCATTAACTGGATGAAGTGGTCGCAAAAAACCGAACCACTTATTTATGACGAAGCTCAAAAGTATTTTATACAGTCGATAGAGGAAATCTCGTTAAACACTGTTTATCGTTTTTTCAGGTATCTGATGGTCCAAACGAATTACCGGCTGGCAGAGAGTAATTTGAAGAACAGTAACAATAACCTTAAAATTGCCCGGACGAAGAAAGAATTAGGTAAAATATCGGAGAATAATTTTGCCCGGATTGAACTTTCGGTTTTAAATGCACAAAAGGCACTGAATCAGGCTAGTATGGATTTAAAGAATGCTGATTTTGAGCTGAAATCGTATGTTGGCCTATCACAGGATCGTAAAATCGAACTGGAACTGCCCCTCAATATTACCTTATTCGAAATTGATAAGGAAAAAGCTTTGGAGCAAGCCAGGATAAACCGTAAAGAAGGATCGGAATATAAACGACGCCTGATTGAAGCTGATCGCGATTTACTCAATGCCAAGAGGGGCAACGGGTTAAGCGCTACACTCCAGGGGAGTTATGGTTTGTCGAACAGTTCCGAATCGTTGGCTGGTGTTTATCAGCAACCCGAGCGCCAGCAAACCTTAAAACTTGCGTTAAGTATTCCTATTTTGGACTGGGGACAATCGGCATCTGCCGTTAAACTGGCCGAGTCGCAGCGCGACCTGGTTATTTACGATGTGGAAAAGGACCGCGAGGATTTTGAACGTAGTGTAATTGTGCAGGTTGAGCAGTTTAGCCTGATGCGCGATCAGCTTTTAACTGCCAAAGAAGCCGATAAAGTATCAGAAAATGGCTATCAGATTGCGCTGAAGCAGTTTCAGAATGGAGAAATAAGCATTACCGATTTGAATATTTCGCTTTCGGAACGAGAAAATGCCAAACGCGATTACATACGTTCGCTGCAAACCTACTGGGAAGCATTTTACAGGCTGCGGATCCTTACATTGTACGACTTTGAACAAAACAAGCCGATTAATTACGTCAACCCGTTAAGCAGTAAAGACTAATTTTTTACCTGAAATATAACAGAGCTGTCCTCGCGAATGTGGGGACAGCTTTTTTATTGCTGTAGCTTTTTTGAAATTATTTGTTAAAATGTGTTATTAAGTATGTAAGAATATTAATTTAAAATTAATACTTCATAAAATATTTAATTAACTTTGTCGAAGTTGTAAATATCATTAAGGTTGTGTCATAAAAGTTCTGGGAACATGTCATCAATTATCGACGAGTCTGTAAATCAAATACTTTCTGCTGCCGATTTAAATAAAATCAAACAGAAGCAGGAAATACTTAATTTACTTCACATTCATGGGAATACCTCTTCTCCTGAATTAAGTAAACTGCTAAACATTAGTTTACCTACCTGCAATGCATTGCTGAACGATCTGATATCGCAGGGATATGTGAAAAACCTTGGGGTAGGAGAGTCGAGCGGCGGACGCAGACCCAACCTGTACGGTTTACCCGAGGATGGTTTTTATGTGATTTCGTGCGACTTTGCCCGATACTATGCAAGCATGACCATCTGTAACTGCTACAATAAATTTGTTACTCCCGTCGTAAAAATTGATACCCACATGGACGATGCGGAAATGGTTGAGAAACTTTTTCAGACCGCACAAGCCTTGATTAAAGAGTATCAGATTCCGAATGAAAAGATATACGGAGTTGGAATTGATATGCCCGGATTGATTGACTCGAAAGCAGGGATAAATTTTACGATCAAAGACAAAAAATACCAGAATGTAGGCAGCGATCTCAAAAAGAAATTCAATAAGCTGATTTATATCGACAACGATGCCCGAATGCATGCTCATGGCGAGTATTGTTTTGGCGCTGCGAAAGAATACCGCGATGCCATTATCATTCACTGGAGCTGGGGGCTTGGTCTCGGGATTTTCGTGAATGGACAGTTGTACAGTGGAAACAACGGCTTTGCAGGTGAGTTCTCGCACATCCCCATGGTTGAGAACGGCGACCTTTGCATTTGCGGAAAACGCGGATGCCTGGAAACCATAGCCTCGTCGAATGCCATTATGAAGCGTGTGAAAGAGGGATTCGCCAATAAGGAAGTTTCATCGCTTATAAACCACTTTAAAGACAAGCAAGATCAGGTTACGCCTGATGATGTAATTACCTGGGCACGTCACGGAGATGAATTTTGCATTTCGATATTGAATGAGGTTGGAAAGGCTATGGGACGTGGACTTTCCTATATCATTCAATTGCTGAATCCTGAAGTCATCGTTTTAAGTGGCCCGCTGTCGAAAGCAAGGCAATATGTGCTTTCCCCCATTCAGCAATCGCTGAACAGACTTTGTCTCGAAAAAATTTCGGGTAATACTACTATCGTCGTTTCCGACATGGGCGATCAATCGGCCTTGTTAGGCACATCCGAGATGGTTTTTCAGAAAGTATTTACCGAAATGAATTTTGTTGGACTTAACTTATAGAATGAATCAATAGAGTGTTTATTACTTATTATTTAATTAAAATTAGAACTTATGCGAAAGGTTTTATTGTTGACCGTGATGTGTCTGGCACTTGTAGGGAGTGCTCTGGCACAGATTTCGGTTTCCGGAACCGTTGTTTCCGAGACTGACGGGCTTGGGTTACCAGGGGTGACTGTACAGGAAAAGGGAACAACGAAAGGAGCGCTCACTGATTTTGAAGGTAAGTTTACCCTGAAGGTAACTTCTTCAAAGAGTATTCTTGTTTTTTCGTTTATTGGTATGAAAACGGTTGAGGAACAGGTAAACAACCGTACAACCATCGACGTGAAAATGAAATCGGACGACATTGGTCTGGACGAAGTAGTTGTTACGGCTTTGGGTATCAAACGTGAAACTAAAAAACTGGGTTATGGTGTTACCGAGGTGAAGGGTGATGAGTTGGCAATTGCCAATACGACCAACCCGATTCAGGCACTTCAGGGTAAATCAAGCGGTTTGAGTATCGGTGCTTCCGACGGAGGTCTGTTTGGTAACTCAAAAGTTCAGATTCGTGGTATCTCGGTTTTGAACTCAAATAGCAACCAGCCAATTTTTGTGGTTGACGGAGTTATTATTGAAAACTCCATTTCGAACGAAAGTGCCGACTGGGCAAGTAATGCCAACGACTTTGGTAACCAGTTGAAAAACCTTAACCCTGACGATTTTGAGTCGGTTACAGTGCTGAAAGGTGCTGCCTCAACTGCTCTTTACGGATCGCGCGGTATGAATGGTGCTATCGTTATCAAAACTAAAGACGGTGCTGGTTCAAAAGGTATCGGCGTTCAGGTTACTCAGAGTGTAGGTATCGACGATGTTTACCGTCAGCCAGATATTCAGTATGTATATGGAACCGGTGCTATTGCAGGTTATGTTGATTTTGGTGACCAGGATGCGAACGGTCGTTATTACCAGTTCGCTCCAATGACTCAGTACTATAAAAACGACAAAGGGATGATGACCAAAATTGGTCACCCATGGCAGGGAACTGCTTTCGGCCCGAAATTCGACGGAAGAGAAATTGAAGATTTTGACGGAACAATTACCAAATATCTTCCGGCAAAAAACAACATGCTCGATGCTTACGATACTGGTTTCAACTCGAATACCTCTATTTCGCTAAGCGGTGGTAACGAAAAAGGTACTTTCTTCCTTTCCGATTCGTACAATGTTCGTAAGGGTACTTCTCCTTCAAACGAATTCACCAGAAACTCGCTGATGTTCTCAGGTTCATATAACCTTGCCAAATGGCTGAAAGCTGATGCTTCAATTTCGTACACTACTTCAGAACCTAAAAACCCAGGCAACGACCTTTCTGAATCGTTCCTTGACGGTAACCTCGAAAACTGGTACGATACAAAAAAATGGAACAAACGCGAAATTTATCAGGCTGCTCACGGTGGTGTTCCATCGTCGGCTTATGGCGATAAATATGCCAACGTTCCGAACAATGGTTTGTGGTTTGCCTATAACATGAATTCAAATACACGTAAAGAACAGGTTACTCGCCCAATCGTTCGTTTGACAGCTAATCTGGCTCCATGGGTTTCGGTAACTGCTGAAGGAAACATGAACTATTATACTATTTCATCTGAAGTAAAGGAATTGGGTTCAGGTTTTGCCAACGAAGGTGGTTATTATTCACTTGGCCACTCGGTTGATGTTAGCCGCACTGCCAAACTTACGGCCAACCTGAAAAAAGATTTCGGTGACTTTACAACAAGCATGATTGTTGGTGGTGAACTTTGGGATCAGAGAAAAGAAAACACCCGAGTATGGACTGACGGTGGTTTGATTGTTCCGGGAAAATTCTTCCTTAACAACTCGAAAAAAACCTTGAAATCAGAAGGTGGTATCAGCGGAACTAAACAGATCAATTCAATTTATGCTTTGTTTAATGCAGGCTGGAAAAACCAGTTATTCCTTGATATTACCGGCCGTAACGACTGGTCTTCGGCATTGGTTTACACCGATGGAACAGGAAACTTTTCTTACTTCTATCCATCAGTAAGTACATCATGGATTTTCAACGAAACATTCCATTTACCTAAATGGGTAACTTTAGGTAAAACCCGTTTGTCGTGGGCACAGGTTGGTAACGATACAAGCCCATATTTTATCAACAACGGTTATACTCTTGGCGATCCTGACAATAACAACCTGCCTGATGAACTGGCCGGTGGTTCGTTCATCTACTACAACTCAAAATCGAATGTTTTGGTTGACCATGGTATTAAACCAGAGCGCAAAAACTCTTTTGAAGCTGGTTTGGACCTGAGGTTATTCAACAACCGCACCGGTATCGACTTTACTTACTACAACGAAACAATCAATAACCAGATTGGTACTATTCCAATTCCTAATGAATCAGGATATTCTTCAATGATTTCGAATATTGGTTCGTTAACAAACAAGGGTGTTGAAATTTCTCTTCGCGTAGTTCCGGTGAAAACCCGCGAATTCGAATGGGAATCAACTTTCAACTACTGGAAGAATAAAACCATGATTTCGAACCTTCGTCCTGAAGTAGGAGAATATAAAACTCTCGGTGGTGATATCGCATACGGAAACTTCCGTGTTGGTTCGGTAGCTTACGAAGATGGTGAATATGGTATTTTGATGTCGGACACCAAACCGCTGGAATGGAACAATACAGCTGATCCAAGCGACCCACGCAACGGAATGAAAGTTTTAACATGGAACGATACCCGCCGTGGTGCTTACTACACCCGTAGCAACAAACCTGAAAAAGTTGGTAAAATTCAGCCAGACTTTGAAGGATCATGGAACAACCAGTTCACATACAAAAACCTTTCTGTATCAGTATTGCTCGATGCTCGTTTTGGTGGTTACATTGCTTCATATTCTAATAAATATGGTACAGCCTATGGTTACCTCGAAACTTCGTTGGCCGGTCGTGATGCCGAATACGGTGGTATTGCCTGGACAACCAATTATGCTGATTCAAAAGGACAGCAGTTTGTTGATGGTGTTATTCCGGACGGAGTTTTCGCCAACGGACAAAAAATTACTGCACCTAGCGGACAGGTTGTTGATGTGAGCGGTTTGACTTACAAACAAGCTATGGATAAAGGTTATGTTGAACCTACTCATGCAAGTTATTTTACTTACAGAAACAATTCATGGAGTACAGGTGTAATCAACGACGACTGGTTCAGCGAAGTAAATTATATTGCCGTTCGTAATATTTCAGTAAGCTATACTTTACCAGCTTCACTGGCTCGCAAAGTTAAGGCTACTTCAATGTCGGTAGCACTGAATGCAAGGAACGTAGGTTATTTGTATAACTCACTTCCAAACCATTTGAACCCTGAAAGCTTCCGCGGAACTTCAAGTACTGAATCATTCCGCGAACGTTCATTCAGTCCGTATACAGCTTCTTATACCATGACTTTATCGGTAGGTTTTTAATATCTTAAACATTAGCAAACATGAAAAATACATATAAAATAGCAGCTGCACTTTTTCTCATGATTGGGTGGGGGTGCGATAAAGATAAATTTGCCGAGTTAAATTCAAATCCATCTACTGTTTCAACTCCTGATTTGCGGTTCTCGGTTGCTACTGCTATCGATCAAATGTACTCGAACGACTATACAACGTGGTTCTACAATAACTTCTCGTACATTTATCCGTGGACTCAGGTAACTTCGAAACAGGGTGGAAACAGCTCCGACTTTGTTGATATGGGACCTTCAGCCAGTTATGATCTTTATTCAAGATTGTTTACTCAAACTCTGGATGTGAGATCCGTTATCGACAAAATGGCTGATCCTGAGAAAGCGTCTTATCAGGCTATGCGTGCAATGACTTACGCAACCCAAATTTTGCCGGCAATGCACAATACCGATAACAATGGTTCATTGGTTTATACCGAAGCCGGCTTGGCTCCTTATACCAATCCACCACTGTTAACTCCGGTTCTCGATAACCAGAACACACTTTTCACAACCTGGCTAAAAGAGTTGAACGAGGCGATTACTGTATTGTCGACTGCTAAAAATCAGGTTAGTTTAGGTTCGCAGGACGTAATTTACGGAGGCGACTATACCAAATGGGCAAAATTCTGTAACCTGTTAAAGCTTAAAATTGCTGCACGCCTTATCAACCAGGATCGTGCACAGGCATTGAAAATTGCTGCTGAAGTTGCTTCTTCTCCAGTTGGATACATGGATGGTTTAGGCGACGATTTCGTTTATCAGAAAGGTATTAAATACTACGGAACAGGTAACGGAATGTGGATTGGCTATGCCGGTAAAAACCTGGTTAACTTCATGGTTGGAAATAAAGACCCACGCGTTCGTTTCATTTTTGAGAAAAATGAGTTCAATGCCGAAGTTGTTCAGGCTTTCCTCGATGCAGGAAAAGCATTACCTCCATATGTTGCTCAGTACGCAAATGTTGACGCCAATAAAAAATTCACCGGATGGAAAGCTCCGGGCGAACCTTGGGTACGTTACCATGGCGCACCTGTTTCTCCTGATGCAAAACAGGATCCGGCCAACAACATTTACTTCAACCAATCGGAGTTGAACAGACTGACTGTTGGTGGTGTGCAGAAAATATATGCTTCAACATCACTTTATTCTGAAAAGAATACACGTACCAGCTACGATTTCACTTATCCAACTAAACCAGGCGGACGTGTAATCGAACTAAAAGATAACGATCCGGGCTTGAATGTAATTTTAGGCAGCTCGGCCGAAACCAACCTTTTACTCGCTGAATTCAAACTTTTGGGAGCTTCTTTGCCAAAATCGGCTCAGGAATACTTCAATAAAGGTGTTGAGTTGTCGATTTTAAGAATGGATGCTTTGGCTAAAAACAACCAGATGCCATATTATAACAGTGACCCGGTTTATACCAATTCGGATGAGGCTGAAGCCGCTGCAACCAAACTTCGCAGTGGTGAAATTGCCGATTTATTGGCAAAACCAATCTGTAACCTGGCAACCGATGGTTTGGAAAAGGTTTACATTCAGCAGTACATCAATTATATGAATACGCCTGGTGATGTTTGGACAACCGTTCGTCGTTCAGGTGTGCCAAAAATTGGCAGCTCATATCTGGCTTGGGAAAAATTCACCAATAGTGGCAACGAAATGGCAATTCCACGTCGTTTTGTAATTACTATGCCTGGAAAAGATGATATTAACTACACAAACAAAATGGCAGCTATTACCGAACAAGGTATTACTCCTGCTGTTTTGGACCCGATCAAACTGAACACCGAAAGATTTTGGTTCGACAAAACTAATCCTCAATACGGTGCCGGTCCTAAATAGTTAATTTGGTAAAATAGAAAAGGTTATTAAAAGACCGTCTCGCATTTTTTTGAGACGGTCTTTTTTTCACTCGAAAATAGCATCGTTAATAACTTGAAGATGTGCGTTCTCATGGAACTCTCATACCGGGGTAATTTCATTTCGACCCATATTTTCATTCTTTTTCGTGCCGCCACCTTTGAAATCATTTATGCGGCATGTTCGTTTCACCTAAACGCGACAAACAATTAATTTTACAACCACGAAAACCGAAAAACATGAAAAGATTTTTGATACTTATTTTACTGATTGGCGTTTGTGCCAAAGGTTTTGCAGCCCCAAAGAAACTGTCCAATCAATATGAAATAGCATATCAAACCGTAGTTAACGGACAAGCACGCACCGATGGACCTAAAACAAAGGTTTTGTGTTCGGCAATGGCATCGCGTTCCTGGGCCGATAGCGACAACCGCAAATTACTGCCAACTGTAGCCAAAGAAATAAGCTATGTTGATTACCAGGACATGAAAACCTACCAGGTTGCACTTTTTTCTGATGGAAGAAGAATACATACGCCAACGCTTTTTTCGGAATATCCAGAATTAACTGAAACCGGAGAAAGCGCTGTTATACTGGGCTATAATTGCAAACACGTTAAAACTTCGCTCCGCTCAAATTCCATCGATATTTGGTACACAACTGATTTGGGTGTGAATGGTACACCATCGATGGGCTACGGTTTACCCAAAGGATTGGTTCTGAAAATTGTAAGAAACGGAAATTTCGAACTGGTTGCCACCGACATTAAGCCACTCAAAAAAGAGGAAGAAACAGCCATTCTTCCATCGGATTTGGGTGAAAGTATGGATTTACCGTTATACAAGCACAGTATTACTGATGCCCTGATTACAACAGTTCAGGTATTTAATAATGAGCAGATCAGTTTTGGAAACGAAATTATTAACCCAACCGATCCAGAGTCTGAAAAAACGTTTAAATTCTCGGCCGGAACAGTGCTCCTGAAAAAAGTAAAATTACCGGTTGTTACCGACGATACGCAGCTTTTTGTTGAATTGTACCAGCATTCGAATGGCGACGCTTACGATCGCACGGGTTCGGTCTTCATGGTTCCGATCGATAAGGAGAAATCGTTTCTCGATGGGTTGCGGAATTGTGCAAAAAATCTGCCTTCAATTCAGGCGCGAAATGGCAAAACCTATCAGGGTGTAACAGCAACTGATGATTATTCTCCGTTGGTTGAGGTAATGCGCTTCTTTACTTCATTCGGGGTTGGTCAATTTAATGAGAAATCGAAGGTTTATGGTCAGCAGTGGGAAGACTCCACACTTTACAAACTGGATGTTTCGGAATTGCTTCCTGTAATGCAGGGTGAATGCTGGATCGGCGTTTTCATCGGGAATTACGACAAAGGTGGCCACAAGGTAAGCCTGAATCTTAAATATTACCCCGGCAGCATGGAAATATCGGAGAACCCTTCGAAGAAATATTGGGTTTCACCGTTATTCAATACCCTGAACGTTATGGAAATGTCGGGTCAGGAATACGGAACTATGTTCGAAAACGATTCGCTGAAAGTTGATTTTGTAGTTCCGGAGAGAGTAAAAAATATACATATGAGATACATCACTACCGGGCATGGCGGTTGGGGTGGAGGAGATGAGTTTAACCAGAAAATGAATACGGTTTTACTCGATGGTCAGGTACTCTTCCAGTTCACTCCATGGCGCAGCGATTGTGCTACTTTCCGTCGTTTTAACCCTGCATCGGGCAATTTTTGGAATGGTGTTACATCGAGTGATTATAGTCGTTCGGGCTGGTGCCCCGGCACAGCAACAAATCCGGTTTATTATCCGGTTTCTACCTTAGCCCCCGGGAAGCATCAGGTAAAAGTTGCTATCCCAATGGGAAAGAACGAAGGCGGAAGCTTTAGTTCGTGGAATGTTTCAGGAGTGCTGATTGGGGAGTATGAGTAATTGAGTTTGATAGGCATATCAGCAAATAATATGAGCTGATTGTCCGTATTGCCTTAAAAAGTTGTACTTTTGTAGCCCTTGCTACTCGGGGATGACTGGTTTTGACAGCGGGTAGAAGAGGTATGTAAGCATGCCGGGCCTTGATCGCACAGCCCGTTAATCTCGGCGGTCGAACCATAATTGGCGAAAATAACTACGCTCTTGCTGCGTAATCGAACTAAGTAGATTACACTTTATTCCGGCACTAGGTGCTGGAACGAGACATCACCCGGGTGCTATCGCCCTGAAGCGGCCCGATCCGGTGGTGCAAGTAAATCGGGGATAGTCGGAATTTTTCCTTGTGATTTCGGCGAAACTTAAAAGGATAAGGTAAAAGTCGGTGGCCCTGATCCAGCTTTTATTCGAAAACCAAGTCTGGGGATAAGCATGTAGAAAGCATATTGCTTCCTCGTTTGGACGCGGGTTCGACTCCCGCCATCTCCACTGAAAAGGAAATCGAGAATATGAAGATCCTGCAAATCTGTGAATTTGCAGGATCTTTTGTTTTCAATTAAAGTATAACGTTTTCTGCTACTTTTTTAAACTCAATATTAGGGCTAACCTCCTCTTTTATATTTAATTTCGGGTAAGTACTACTTTAAAAATTAAGTTGAATTGATAGGTTTTCATTTGAGAATAGCCATTACATATATGTAATCATTTGAATGTTTAAATAGTTTCCGTATCTTAAACAACTAAAAATATTAAATTTGAGTCGTTTTATAAACTCGTCTGTTTACCTGATAAAACACAGTCTATGGAGCCAAGAAGAATGGAGGAGGCCTGCATAAAATGTAAAGATCGTTGCTGCGCCCGTTGTTTTGACGACGGGGATGAGAATATTTTCAGCTGCCTGACTACAGATGAACTGGAAATGTTGGTAAAGGAAAAGCGACATGTTGTATTTAATGCGGGTGAAACGATCCTGAAACAAAATACATCGGCTAGTCACGTTGTGTGCATCAAACGTGGACTTGCCAAAATTATAGCCGAAGGTGAGAGTGATAAGAAGTTAATTCTTCGCCTTGTCGCTAATCACGCAATTTTGACTGGAGGAGGTATATTTATTGATGAGATAAGGCATTTTACCGTTCAGGCAGTAACCCAGGTTGAGTGCTGTTTTATCGATTCTGAGAAAATATATGAATTAGTGTCGAACAATAGCCGATTCGCTTTTGAACTTTTGAAGCTCAACAACCAGCAAAATATACAAATGCTGAATAATCTGGTTGGAATTACACAGAAATATATGCCCGGACGCGTTTCCGATTTGCTGTTATACCTCAAGAACGAGATCTTCCTCAGTAATCCATTTGATACCCGACTTTCAAGGCAGGAATTAGCCGATATGACCGGGATGACCATGGAAAGTTTTATCCGTATTTTGAAAGAATTTAAATCTTCAGGAATTATAGCTGTTGATGGAGCCAATATTCATGTTCTTGATGAAGAGGCTTTACAGATGATCAGCAGAAAAGGTTAAATTTTTTTGATTAATTGAGTTGACATTTGTCAATAATATTTTTGTCTTTAATCAGGATAACGACTTTTAAACATCAATTACCGGAATTCAGAATAATCAGTTAAGGTTTCTATTTTAGCCATGTATTAAAACGTTTAATTATATGAAACGTGAGGATAATAATAGTAACCTTAACATACTTATTCTATGAAACTTAACAATTTTTCCAAGCTTTTGCTTTCTGCATTTGTAGTCATGAGTTTAGCTTCTTCATGCGTTAAGGAAGGACCAATGGGTTTAACAGGTCCTGCCGGAGCCAATGGTAAAGATGGTAAAGATGGTACTGATGCCAACCAGACATGTAAAATGTGTCATACACCATCAAGTGTTGATTTAATTGCAACTCAATACCAGTTCTCGAAACACGAGTACGGTGAAGCTGCATTCGAAGAAGCTGGTAATACAGGTTGTACTCCATGTCACGCACAGGAAGCATTTAAATACGTTGTTGAGAATAAAGTTCCTGCAACTTTTACAAAAAATGCAACAACAGGTAAATGGTCGAACGATTATAATACTGTAGCTACTGCAGCTTACGGTGAAATTGGCTGTTCAACCTGCCACAGTTCATTGCATGAAACTTATGGATCAGCAGATTTGGCTTTGACAACAGTTGCTCCTGTAGCAATGACTATGTGGGGTGGTGCAAAAACCATTGACCTGAAAGCTGACGGTGGTAAAAGTAACCTCTGCGTTAAATGTCACCAGCCACGTCCTCAGACCAATTTGCAAACAAGCAACGTTCAGGATTACGTAAGTGTTGCTGCCAATCCAACAGTTTTGGCTTACGATGCTGATAACGATAAAGCAACAACCAACATTGTAAGACCAAGTTACCGTATGCACGTTCATTATGGAACTGTAGGTGCTATTTATGCCGGTATGGGTGGTGTTGAATTTGCCGGAACAGAGACTTATAAAAACTCAGCTCATACAACTGTAGCTTCTTGTATTGATTGTCACATGGGTGCTAAAGGTGGAAAAAGTGATGTTGTTGGACGTGCAGGTGGTCATACTTTCGTTGCTAAAGGAAATTTAACAACTTGTAATGCTGCTGGATGTCATTCAAGCGCTATTACTTCTTCTAGTACTACATTCTGGAGTACTCCACGTGCAGAAATCAAACAATTGCTTAATGATCTGGGAGCTAAATTAGCAGTTAATGGAGTAAACATTCTGAATAGAAATTCAGATACAGAATCAAATTTATGGGTAGGTCTTACAACAAATAACTACGACGGTTACTTAAATGTATATGATCCAGTGAATAATCCAAACTATGCTACCAACAATCCTGCAGGAACATTCCAAAATCCGGCTCCTTCATCTAGTTGGACAGCAGAACAGAAAGCAGCCAATGCTGCATTACCAAAATTAAGTTTAACTAATGCTCAGTATGGAGCTTTGTTGAACTTCCAGTTGTGTTTGAGAGAATATAGCTTAGGAATTCACAACTACTCATATACAAAAGCATTATTGAAAAACTCTATCGCAATTCTTAAATAGGTTGTCATATAAGAATATAAAAAAGGCTTCTTTTTTAGAAGAGAAGTCTTTTTTTGTATAACTTTTAAAAAAGAATATCATGAAAAAACAAAGTATATTCCTTATTCTTATTGTGTCAGCACTATTTCTGGGTAGTTGTAAATATGATTTTATTTTACCGGTAGAGACTCCACCAGTTGATAATGGCGGACAACCAATTGCTTTTGCAACACAGATTGTACCAATCTTTACTGAGAAATGTAACTCATGTCATAATTCACAGGCTCCAATGTTGACAGCCAGCGTTGCTTATGCTCAGATTGTGCCGGCCTATGTAAATACAGCTACACCTTCAGGAAGTAAGTTATATGTTAACGCTGCTTCCGGATCGCACTATGCAAAGGTGTCATCAACACAGGCAGCTCTTATTCTGCAATGGATTACTGAAGGGGCTAAAAACAATTAGTGAAAACATTTAATATTAGTGGAGATGAAAAAAAATATCATATTTATTGCACTTCTTTCCTTTATTTCTGTTTTCACATATGCTCAAGAAGAAGCTACTGAGAATAAAGAAGTAAAAGATTATCCGGTTAGTGCAACATTTGAAAGTGGAAGTCTTATTGACGCACAAACAGTTGTTATTCCTGATAAGAAGACATTGGAGATGGTTATCCAACATAAATTTGGAACCATTGAAAACGGTCATTCAAACCTTTGGGGTTTATACGGATCATCGAATATTCGTTTAGGTTTAAATTATGTGCCTTGTAAAAATGTTCAGATTGGTGCAGGTATAACCAAACGTTTTATGGCTTCTGATGTAAATTTGAAATGGACTGTATTGCAACAGACCCGTAAAAACACAATTCCGGTATCGGTTGCATTGTATGGAAATATCGGTTTTGACGGAAGAAGTATTGATGCTTTTGAATCAGGAATGGTTCGCGAGGCTTATTCTGGTCCAAATTATCATTACCGGTTTACTGATCGGATGAGTTATTTTTCTCAGATAATCGTTGCCAGAAAATTCAATGATTGGTTTTCGCTTCAGGCTGCAGCCAGTTTTACTCACTATAATGCTGTTCCTGAATTGTACGATCATGATAAAGTTGGTGTTCATTTTAATGGACGGATCAAAGTTACACCTCAGGGTTCTTTAATATTTAACTATGATCAGCCTTTGAAAATTAAGAAAATCTCTGAAAACAGAGAGTGGACTAATGCACCAAGACCAAATATTGCTTTCGGTTACGAAATTTCGACCGGAACTCACGCATTCCAGATCTACATGGCATCAACTACATCAATTTTACCTCAGGAAAATATGATGTGGAACAGGAATGAATTTAACAAAAAAGGTCTTGCTATAGGTTTTGTAATTACAAGACTTTGGGCTTATTAATCTAGGGGAAATTGTATAGATAGCTTTAAGTGTTTAATGGTAATACCCGCTTTAGGGTGTTACCATTTTTTCAATAATAAACACAGTTTTTACACATCTGGTTAATGGTTCAATTACTCCGAAGTGTATTTGATATAAATATGATAAAGAAATGAAATATAGGTTAAGCATTTTAACTTTAATAATTGTTTGTTGCATTCGGTTTGCTTCGCAGGGTCAATCGTACCAAAATGCGTTGCATCATCAGTGTTTAAAATGTCATTCGCAACAGTCGTACTCATTCCTTAATTCGGTAACGAATAAAGAAGTTAAACGGTTGATGAACCCGTATTATATATTGGATACGGTAGCAATGACGGCAGGTGTTCATAAGCAGTTTGACTGTACTGACTGCCACTCGTCTGAATACAGCACTTATCCGCATCAGGCTAACTTGAAACTTGAACCGTTAAGCACATGTCTCGATTGCCATGGTGGCGACGAAGCTTTTGCAAGTTACCAGTTCGAGCGGATTGATGAGGAATTCAAGAAGAGTGTACATTATAAAATTTCAGGCGATAATTTTTCGTGTACTAAATGTCACAGTCAGCATACTTACAAAGCCACTGCCCGAAACAGCGACAATGTGCTTGAAATTGTTGATTACAGTAATAAAATGTGTCTTTCGTGTCACAACGACATGAAAAAATATAAACTGATTTCCGGTCATGAAAATCCGAAGTTGGTTCAGGTTCACGAATGGTTGCCAAACCAGGAATTGCATTTTCAACATGTGCGTTGTATCGAGTGTCACACCGAAGTAACCGATAGCTTAATGGTTTCGCACAACATTTTAAGTAAAGACAAAGCTTTGCGGAAATGTGTTGAGTGTCACTCGGCTAATTCACGCCTGAAAGCTTCGCTGTATAAATACCAGAATTTACAGAAACGTGCCGGCGATGGAGCTATTAGTCCGGTTTTGGCCAACGAATCGTATGTTATTGGATCACATCAGATTCCAGCTCTTAAATTGGCTAGTATTGTGATTTTTATTCTCGCGCTGGTTGGAATAATGATACATGGTTTTTTCAGAATTATAAAAAAGAAATAAAATGTCTTCAACACAAAAAATATACTTTTATCCGCTGTGGCTTAGAATATGGCACGGATTTAATGCCCTGGGAATAATCACCCTGATTATTACAGGCCTCTCTATGCAATCGAGTGTTGAATCATCGCAGGTTGTCGGCTTTAACATGATTGTGAATCTCCATAATATTGCTGGCATTGTAGTTGCTTTGAGTTATTTAGGATATTTCATCGGAAATATGGTAACTCCAAACGGAAAATTCTACACTATTAAAGCTCAGGGATTCTTCAAAAAGCCAATAAAACAGGCTAAGTATTATGCCTGGGGTATGTTTCACGGAGAAAAATATCCTTTCCCGTTGTCGGAGAAAAGGAAATTTAATCCGCTTCAGAAATATGCCTATGTCATGGTTATGTATTTGGCTGTTCCATTGGTAATTATTACCGGAATTGCTCTTTTGTTTCCTGAAATTATTATTGATAAGGTATATACTTTTAGTGGTGTATTCGTTACTGCAGTTATGCACTCGACAATGGGATTTTTTATTTCCATTTTCCTGATTGTCCACCTGTATATTGCTTCCATCGGCAAATCGCCTTTAGAAAATTTCAAAAGCATTATTACCGGATGGCACCACATTTAACCATTTAATTCATAGAACAATTTTATATTAAAAACTAGCCGCTGAATTGACAAATATCAGCGGCTTAGTTATAGGATAGAGTTCGGATTTTGTTGATTTTTGATGCTTATATGTGAAGATAAATTATGAGAGTGAATTATAAGCTATTTACATCACAAAAGACAAGCAGGCTCGGTAAAAAATCACTTATTGAAATCTCGGGTAATTTTTGCTCAGACTCAAAAAAGTTTTTTAATCCTAATCATTCGGGCCGGTTTTTAATTTCAGTATTTCTTTTGTTGTTTGCTGTATTGAGGCTGTCGGCTCAAACGAACGACGATTGCCTGTCGTGTCACGACGATTCAGGTCTGAGCAAAATTCGTTCGGGAAAGAAGGTTTCTCTTTATGTTAAGCCTGATGCGCTCGATCATTCGGTACACAAAAACCTTGAATGTGCCTCCTGTCATACTGATGCTGCGGTAAAAGAGTTTCCTCACCCTGAGCAGCTGAAACCAGTTAACTGCGGAACTTGTCACGAAGATGCCAAAGACAAATATTTCAGAGGAATTCATGGTCGTGCATTTTTAGCGAATGAACCTTATGCCCCAAGCTGTAAGGAGTGTCATGGTACACACGATATTTTAAAATCAGATCAGCCTACTTCGCGAACCTATAAAATGAATATCCCGATTTTGTGCGGTTCGTGTCACAAGGAAGGAGCGCCGGTAGCCCGGAACTATAATATTTCGCAGCATAATATTCTTGAAAATTACAGTGAAGGTATTCACGGGCAGGGTATTTATAAAAAAGGGTTGATTGTATCGGCCACCTGTAACAATTGCCACGGCAATCACCTTATATTGCCGCACACGAATGTGGCATCAACAACATCGCCCAAAAATATTGCGGCTACCTGTATGCAATGCCATGCAAGGATTGAAGATGTCCACACCAAAGTAATCAACAAGGAGCTTTGGGAAAAGAAGCCGGGGGCAATTCCGGCATGTACATCGTGTCACCCACCGCACAAAGTTGAGTTGAAGAACCTGATTTCGACAATTTCGGACAATACCTGTTTGAAATGCCACTCCAATGCCGATACGCATAAAACCGTTAATAATAAGGTTGTTTCGTTAAAGGTTGATGTAGCTGACCTTGCGGCTTCTACTCATAAAAATATTACATGTGTAAAGTGCCACTCTGATGTAACACTTCATGCCACAAGGCCTTGCGAGACTGCAGGTAAAGTGGACTGTTCAGCCTGTCACGCCGAAGAATCAGATATTTATTTCTCAAGTGGGCACGGCCAGGCTTATTTCAATAAGAAAGAGAATGCACCATACTGTACTGATTGCCACGGAACACATTTGGTGAAACCGAAAAGCGACGAAACTTCGCCGGTTTACCGTGCTTCAATTCCGAAACTTTGTGGCGAATGTCACCAAAAGGGTGGAAAAGCTGTTCAGGGTACCAATTTGAAAGAAGTGGATGCTTTGCACGATTATTCAACCAGTGTTCATGGTCGGAGTTTGGTTGAAAAAGGCTTGCTTTCGGCTGCTGTTTGTACCGATTGCCATACCACTCACTTTAATTTGAAGCAATCTGACGAAAGATCTTCTGTAAATCCTAAAAATATTGCTGCCACCTGTGGTAGTTGCCATAAAGGTATTTACAACGAATATATTGCCAGCGATCATGCCTACAAAGTTGAAGGAAGTGGTGAGTTGCAATATCCAACCTGCGAAACCTGTCACACAGCTCATAATATTTCGGAGGTGAAGAAGGACAAATTTATGGCCGAAATTACCACTCAGTGTGGTAAGTGCCATACCAAACTGGCCGAAACTTACCTTGATACATACCATGGTAAAGTTTACCAGTTGGGTTACATGCAGGCTGCCCGTTGTTCCGATTGTCATGGTGCGCATAATATTTACAACATCCGAAATCCAAAATCATCTGTTGGTCCCGAAAATATTGTTGCTACATGTCAAAAATGTCATGCTGATGCCAGTAAACGGTTTACAGGTTACCTAACACATGCAACACACAACAACAAGGCAAAATTCCCTTGGTTGTACTATACTTTCTGGGCAATGACAGGATTGTTGGTCAGTGTGTTTATTTTCTTCGGAGTTCATACTTTGCTATGGCTTCCACGGTCGATTCAGGCAATGCGCAAGAAGAAAGCCCATGCAAAGGAAGTAGGCGAGAAAACATATGTACGTAGGTTCACCAGAAGCCAGAGTATCACCCATATTTTTGTGATTATCAGCTTCTTGTCGCTTGCTTTTACAGGCATGTTGCTGAAATTCGCCTATATGGCCTGGGCTAAATTCCTGGTTCAGTTAATAGGTGGTGCCCAAGTGGCAGGAGTTATTCACCGCATTGCCGCTGTTATAACCTTTGGGTATTTCTCTTATCACGTTTATTCATTATTCAAAATGAAAAGTGAAAAACGCCTGACCTGGAAGGATTTCATCTTCGGAAAGAACACGCTGATGTTTAATAAACAGGATATAAAAGATTTCGTAGCCTCAATTAAATGGTTCACAGGTCGCGGTCCTCGTCCGTCGTATGGGAAATGGACTTATTGGGAAAAATTTGACTACATGGCCGTATTCTGGGGGGTTGTCGTAATCGGATCAACCGGACTGGTATTGTGGTTCCCTGTTTTCTTCACCAAGTTCCTTCCGGGCTGGTTAATCAACGTTGCGCAAATCATTCATAGCGATGAAGCTTTGTTGGCTGTTGGATTTATTTTCACTATCCATTTCTTCAACACACACCTTCGTCCAGAGGCTTTCCCAATGGATACCGTAATTTTTACTGGAAAAGTTGCAGTTGAAGAGTATAAAGAAGATCGTCCGCGCGAGTTTGATGAGTTGGAAAAATCAGGAAAATTAGAAGAATTTACATCGAAAACGGTATTCTCCGAAAGGCGGATGAAAGTGGTGAAGTTCTTTGGATATGTCTTCCTGTTTGCTGGAATTATACTTGTTCTCCTGATTATTTACTCATTGTTGTTTCATTAGTCAATTACTTGTGCTGTTGAGATAATCTGAATGAGAAATTGAAGTACTGTTTTATTAATTATTGCCTTTTTAAACGAACAAATTAGATTGTAGAAAACCATATAAAACTTTAATATGAAGCTACCATCATCAATAAAAAACTGGGTATCTATCTCAGGAGCTGTTCTGGCGATTTTTAATCTGGCCACCATTTTCTCATTAGTTATCCTGAATTGGGTATTTAATTTTGGTGGAACATACATAGGTATATTCATATACATGGTTTTACCTGTGTTTATGATGATTGGTTTGATTATGATTCCGATTGGCATGCGGATGTACCGGAAGTCAGCACGCGAAGCAGAAAAATTAGGCGAGGAAAAGAACTGGCCAATTATCAACTTTAACAACCTGGCGACGCGCAATGCGGGTATTATTTTCATTTTTGGCACCGTTTTTCTGCTGGTTATTTCTTCTATCGGAAGTTATGAGGCATTTCATTATACCGAATCGGTTGAGTTTTGCGGAAAACTTTGCCACCAGGTAATGGAGCCTGAATATACCACCTATCATGGCTCATCACACGAACGGGTGGCCTGCGTGGAGTGTCACGTAGGTTCGGGAGCCAGCTGGTATGTTAAGAGTAAATTGTCAGGCTTATACCAGGTTTACTCCGTAATAGCTAAAAAATATCCAACGCCAATTCCAACGCCAATCTCCAATTTGCGTCCGGCAAGGGAAACCTGTGAACAATGCCACTGGCCCGAAAAATTCTATGACCAGAAATTAAGGGTAAGACAATCGTATCTTGCAGACGATACCAATACAGAGTTTACGGTTAACCTTCAGGTCAAAACCAGTTCAAAAATGACATCTCACGGGTTTGAGCAAGGTATTCATCAGCATATTAGTCCAGATGTCAGGATTGAATATAAAACAACATCAGCAAACCGGCAAGTAATTCCATGGGTAAAATATACCAATACCAAAACCGGAGTGAGCGAGATATTTACTGATAGCGAAAATTCGCTGAGCCAGGCCAAACTCGATTCGCTTGAAACACGGGTAATGGATTGTCTGGATTGCCACAATCGCCCATCACACGACTACCGCACGCCGCAGCGTTTTGTCGATCAGTCGTTGAGCGATGGTAAAATATCAAAGTCTCTGCCTGGTATCAAGCAATTAGCGATGAAGATACTCTACAAAGATTATTCGACTAAAGATTCTGCTTTTATGGCTATTAGTGATGGGGTAACTGAATTTTATAAAACTACTCATCCTGAGTTGCTGACAGAGAAGAAAGCTGATATAGATGCTGCTATTGCAGAGATTCAGACAGGCTATTCGAAGAATATTTTCCCATTCATGAAATCGAGCTGGAAGTCATATCCAAACAACATCGGGCATATGGTTTCTGATGGGTGTTTCAGGTGCCACAACGATCGTCATTCGACCGAAAAGGGAAGAGTTATTTCGAAAGATTGTAACATGTGCCATACCATTTTAGCACAGGGAACACCTGAAAATATGGAGTATTCGAAAGCGTTGGAACCACTCGAGTTTAAACATCCGGTAGATATTGAAGACGCCTGGAAAACAGAAATGTGTTCATCGTGCCATTCGCAGCTATATTAGTGTGTTTCATTAGGGTTAGTCTCCAATCTGGGTACGATTATTGATGAAATGAAAAAATAAATGCATATTTAAAGGATAATTGCAAAGCAAACTAAAGAAAGAATTAAGAAATAAGGTATTGTTTAATCTTTAAAACACAATGACTATGAATTACAAAAGGTTGTTTTTATTAATGAGTGCAGTAGTGTTATGCATCTCACTTGCGACTGCCGAAGATTTCAAGTACATCGGGGCAGCCAAATGTAAGATGTGTCACAATAAGGCCGACAAAGGTGAGCAGTATAACAAGTGGGCCAACAGTCCGCATGCTAAAGCTATGGCCTCTCTGAAGGGCGATGAAGCCAAAAACCCAAAATGTTTGAAATGCCACTCAACTGCAGCTGGTGCCGATCAGGCTTTGGTTGCTACCATTACTGTTGAAGAAGGTGTTTCTTGCGAATCGTGCCACGGACCAGGTAGCGCTTACAAAGTAGCTACTGTTATGAAAGATCAGAAGGCAGCAATGGCAAAAGGTTTGATCTTACCTGATGAAAAAGTGTGTAAAAAATGTCACAACGAACAAAGTCCAAATTACAAAGGATTTAACTTTAAAGAATACGTTGCAAAAATTGCACACGACGATCCAACAACAAAATAATGGTTGAAGATCGTTAGCCTAAAAAAAATTCCTTTGTTTTTCCCTCAAAACAAAGGAGTTTTTTTATGTTTTCACAATACCTTAATTCACAAGTCCATAAGTCATTGAAAAGTAATTAATCAATTTGTGTAGTTTCAGAGCTATGAAGAAAATAATCGACTTTCTGTTTTCCATGTTTTTTACCGTTTTGCTTTTGATGGCTTTTGCCATATCGATAGCCTACGCAACATTCATCGAGAACGATTATGGGACACCAACGGCTCAGGCGCTCATTTACCAGGCCTGGTGGTTCGAATTGTTACTTGCGGTTGGTGTTTTAAACCTGGCCGGAAGTGTATTTAAATACAATCTTGTTAACCGGAAAAAGTGGGCTATTTTGTTGTTTCACCTCGCTTTTATCCTGATTATTATTGGTGCCGGCGTTACCCGTTACTTTGGGTTCGAAGGTAGTATGCATATTCGCGAAGGAGAAGCTACCAACAAGGTAGTTTCAGAAACAACCTATATTGGAGTGAAAGCCAGTACAAACGGTAGTGAAATTAACCACACAACACAAGTACGGTTTACACCAAATACCAGTAATTACTTCAATTACTCATTTGAGCTCAGCGGAAAGAAAGTGACCGTTGAAAACGAAATTTTTGTGGCTAATGCAGCTGAAACACTTGTTCCTGATCCCAACGGAATTGCCTATTTGTCATTGGTATACAGCGATGGACCTAATCAGGATATCGATTTCAGTCTTGGCCAAAGCCAGAAAAAAGTATTACCGCACTTAAGTTTTGGATTTGATACCGGTAACGAATCGGCTGAGGTCGTTTTTAGTCAAACTCCCAATGGGTTAAGTATGGTATGTGCAGATACAATGGTTGTAGCTTCCATGATGGGAACAACCGGAGAAAAACTTGCTCCTAAAGTGGCATATCCGGTACAGAATAATACCTTGTATAAAATTGGTGGAGCTTTGTTTGCATTGAGGAATTATCTACCTAAAGCATCGCCGGCTTTAGTTCAGGAAACCAGCGAAAAGCAAACCGGGATGAACGCATTTACAGCTAAAATTACTTCAGGAAACGAGGTGAGGAGAGTGAATGTTTTTGAAAAAGATGGCACAATTACTAAGCCTGCAACCTGCACAGTAAATGGAATCGATTTAAGCATATCGTATGGTGCCGTTGTACGCGAACTACCATTCAGCATTCACTTGCGCGATTTTCAGCTTGAGCGCTATCCCGGATCGATGAGTCCATCGTCATACGCCAGCGAAATCACGCTGAAAGATCCGGCTTCATCAGTTGAGCGTTCATTCCGCATATTTATGAATAATATTCTCAAATATCAGGGCTATCGTTTCTTCCAGTCGTCGTTCGATCAGGATGAGAAGGGTACCATTCTTTCGGTGAATCACGATTATTGGGGAACTTTCATTTCCTATCTGGGGTATTTCCTGATGGCGCTTGGAATGGGATTTACAGTGTTTAGCAAAAGCAGCCGTTTCCAGACCTTGGTTCGGTTAAGTACAAAATTGCAGGCTAAACGTAAAACCCTGAAAATATTACTACTTGCTGTTACTTTAACCGGACTGAGCTGGACAAATACTGCGCAGGCTGCAGAAAATTCGTCGGCTAAGCAGAAACATGTTGATGCATTCAGTGAATTGCTGGTTCAGGATCATCAGGGACGTATCGAACCAGTGAGCACTCTGGCTTCCGACTTGTTGCGCAAAATTGCCAAAGCAGACAAGTGGGATGGTATGTCGTCAGTTGAGTTCTTCCTCGAATTGAGTGCTAATCCGGACAAATGGAAAACTGTTCCGTTAATCAAGGTTGGAAACCCAGAGTTGAGCCGTGAATTAGGCGTTTCAGGCGGATTTATCTCTTTCAGGCAAATGTTTGATGATGCCGGAAATTATAAGTTGAATGAAAAGGTGCAACAGGCCTACAACAAGAAGCAAACCTTGCGGAATAAGTACGATAAGGAAATAATGAATGTTGACGAACGCGTGAATATTTGTTACCAGATTTTTAACGGCGATTTTCTGAAGATTTTCCCGATTCCGAACGATGCAAATAAAACCTGGGCAACATCTTCAACACTTCCAAAAACGATGAAAAAGACGGAAGCCGACTTTGCAGGTAATATTTTGAGCCTGTATTATCAAAGCTACTTCGAAGCTGAATCATCGGGTAACTATGCCAAAGCCGATGAGAACCTTGGCTACATCAAGAAATTCCAGCAAACCTATGGCGCCGACATTATGCCATCGAAAACCAAAATTAACCTCGAAATTCTATACAACGAGTGGAATATTTTTGGCAAGCTGGCAAAAATTTACGCAGCTCTTGGGTTCATTCTGCTTGTGGTTCATTTTATGCAGATTTTGAAATCGACCAATCAATATACCCGCTACATCAATATGGGTACCTGGGTAATTTTTGCATCCTTTGTGTTTTACACATTTGGTTTAGCTCTGCGCTGGTACATATCGGGTCACGCGCCGTGGAGTAATGGTTACGAAACGATGATTTATGTCGGATGGGCAACAAGTCTTTCAGGATTTATCTTTGTGAAACGTTCGCCAATTACTTTGGCAGTAACCACCTTGCTGGCTTCAATTATTCTTTTTGTAGCCGGAATGAGCTGGATGAATCCCGAAATTACCAATCTGGTTCCGGTATTGAAATCGTACTGGCTGGTGGTGCATGTGGCCATTATTACGGCCAGCTATGGATTTTTGGCGATGGGAGCTTTACTGGGTATGCTCAATTTAGTATTAATGATTTTGCGCAACAAACAGAATAATCAAAACATCAGCTACACCATTTTAGAGGTTTCGTACATTGTTGAAATGGCTTTAATCATAGGGCTGTTTATGCTAACTATCGGTTCGTTTATTGGCGGTGTTTGGGCCAACGAATCTTGGGGGCGCTATTGGGGCTGGGACCCTAAAGAAACCTGGGCGTTGGTAACCGTATTGGTTTATTCAATCATTCTGCACTTGCGCAAAGTACCTGGGCTGAAAAGCACATTTGCCTTAAACAGTTTGGCTTTGGTCGGATTAAGTTCTGTTTTGATGACTTTCTTCGGGGTAAATTATTACCTATCGGGAATGCACTCGTACGGGGCAGGCGATCCACCGCCAATTCCAAGTGGTTTGTATATTGCAATAGTTGTAATTGCCGGATTAATCATTGGTGCTAAATATGCCGAAAATAAAAACGGCAGCTTAACTGATCCGGAAGATCCACAAGAGTAATAAATAGATATGAAAACATAAAGAGTCCATTGCCTTTCAGGTGATGGACTTTTCATTTAATAGCAAGCTGAAGGATATCAAAAAGAATACTTCAGATTTACCGTTGATTTGAAGTTTCGGGGTAATCCGGGATAGTAGTATCGGGGCGATTGGTTTCCTGCAGCAGTGGCATTAATCAAAACCATAGAGGCATAACGAACATCCAACAGGTTTTGAACTCCTGAAGACACACTAATCAAAAGCTTTCCGAGAGATTTTTCGTAACCCGCCATCAGGGTGGTCAATTGGTAAGCCCGGGCGAACAACGAATTGTCGTCGCGAATGGGCATTCGTCCAACGGTTTGGTAATGCAGGTTTGCGAAAAAGCCTTTGTTGTGTGTGGTTTCAAGCAGCCAGTTAGTGATTGCTGCGGGCGTTCCGGTTAGTTTATTTCCTGAATAGTCGTTTGTTCCATCCATAAAGCGGTCAAACCTGTAATGTGTGAGATTGGCATTTGTGCGCAGATAGGTTGCCCAAGCAGGTCTGTCAATCAATTTATAGTCCAGTTTCAATTCGAGTCCCGGATGGTTTGTCGATCCGGCGTTAATCCCCATATAAGCGTCATCAGCAGTTCTTCTGGCCACAAGCAGATTCTTCACTTTCATGAAATAGGCTGAAAATTCAGCATAGATCGACTGCCCGATTTTTGTTTTGGCTCCGAGTTCAAAATTCCAGCCGGTTTCAGGTTTAATCGAGGTGTTGCGTTGACCGTTTGGCATTAGCGTTTCTTCGAGAGTGGGAGGGGAGAACCCATGACTTACAACGGCAAATAACCTTGTTGCCGGCGAAACTGTCCAGTTGGTAGCCAGTCGGGGCGAAACTGCCGGATTAAAACGGTGTTTGCCACTCTGATCGCCGTCGGTCAGAAAATGGTCAGAATAATTGTAATGTGTCTGGTTGTAGTTCAAACTGGCCGAAACACTCACTTTCTCCATCCGGTTCCAGTCGGCCAATAGAAAGAAGTTGTTGTACCCGCGCAGCTCTTCGTTGTCCGATAATAGGTTTCCGGGTTCACGGTTTTTGTTTTGGAAAGTCTGCCATTGGTAATTTTCGTGGAAGAATTCGTTCCCGGCAATCAATCGGAGTGTTGCACGGGTTGAACGATATGTCTTTTCAAATGCTGATCGAAATCCCAGAAAATGATTTTTCTCCTGAAGAATATTGAATGGCCGCAGTTCGTTGTTTCTGTTCAGATGCCCAAATGTACTAAGGCGGAATTGCCAGTTTTTACTGAGGTTTTGCTGAACCGAGATTCCTCCGTAGAAACGGTCGTAATCTTCGTAGCCTTTGGTTGCAGCCCAGTTTACTGCAGCTTTTTCCGGCGTCTCCTGAAATGTTTTCCAGTCGATTGAGCTTGGAATATAGGCAAACATGTTGGTGTAGGTTGCCAGCAGATTAATCTCTGTTCGATTTCTGGTGATTGAAGAAGTCCAGGTGAAGTTATGCCGATTGCTGCTGTTATTTTCGCGGTAACCATCAGAGTGAAGATGTGAATAAACCAGCGAATGGTTGCTGTTCTGGCCCGAAACAGTCAGTTTGCCGGTGTATTTAATGGTTTGGTACGATCCGGCCGAAACGGACTGCGAAAACTGATTAACAGGCGATTTTGCAGGGTTAAAAAGTAATACTCCGCCAAGTCCCGAACCATAAAACCCGGAGGCTGGCCCTTTCACAATCTCAATGTCGGCAAGTTGCTCCAAATCGAGATCTTCGAGTGTCGTTTCGCCAACGCCGTTGGTTAGCGGAATATCGCCGTAATAAGCCCTGATTTTGTTGCTTCCGTATGGCGAGCGTGCTCCAATTCCGCGGATGGTCAACCGGTTGGTATTCATCGATCCGCTTTGCATCCAAATTCCCGGGGTTTTGTTAACCGATGACGCCAGAGTGAATGTTGGTTCACGCAATAATTGCCTGTTTGTAATCAGGTTGATTGATCCGGGTGTGTCAAACAATCGTTTCTCCGACTGAAAAGCTTTGATCACAACTTCTTCAACATTTACATTTTCAGGAATCAGGTAAATGTTGAGCTTCATTCTCTTCTGAAAATCAAATAATCTGAAGGGTAAATACCCGGGTGAGCTAACGACAAGTCTGTGAGGCGCAGACTTTGTCTCAATCAGAAATACCCCATTTGAAAATGATGCTGTAGTTGAATCAGCTTTAAGTTCGAAAGCCTGCACCGGCAAACCGCTATCTGCGTCACGAACCTGACCTTCCAAATGAAATTGGGCCTGTATTGAAATCGGAATCAGAAAAAATAATGTCGGGAGCAAAAAACAAAGAACAATCTGGTTCTTCTGAATTCGCATAGAGATAGAGCCTATTATTAGTCTTTTATTTTTTTTGGCTTACAGAGTTTGTCTTCTTTTTTAGCCTTACGTTCGCAACGTTTGCAAACGTATTTGGCATCATCTTTCTCTTTGTATTCTTCGTTTTTGCACTGTGTTTTCGACATTTTCTTCTATTTATCCTGTTCGACGTGCTGTAAAACAACCGTAACAGGGTAATTGTTCCGAAGGTATTCGGCTAATTTTTCGGCTGCATATACCGAACGGTGCTGGCCCCCGGTGCATCCAAAGTTTACACTCAAGTGGGTAAATCCTCGTGAAATATAAACTTCAACCGATTGCGAAACAAGGCTGATTACCGATGTCATAAATGCTCCAATCGTCGATTTTTCTTCCAGAAATTCCTTTACCTGCTGATCTTTTCCTGTCAGGTGTTTAAACTCGGCATATCGTCCCGGGTTGTGAATGGCGCGGCAGTCGAAAACAAAACCGCCACCGTTTCCGGATGGATCGTGCGGGACTCCTTTTTTATACGAAAAACTGCTGATGCGAACGGTTAGCCGGTCGTTTGCCGGACTGATCGAGCGCAGAAAAGGTGATTCAGTGACCGCTTTCAGTACTTTCAATAACTCAGGAAGCTTAATCTGAATAGTGTTCTTTGCCAACAGTGTTTCCAGATTTTTAAGTGCAAAAGGAATACTTTTCAGGAAATGCTCTTTCTTTTCGTAGAACCCACGAAATCCGTAAGCGCCCATGGCTTGCATAATACGGATCAGCACGTATCCATCGAACAATGACTTAAATTTTTCGCGATCGACCTGCTTGTATTGAACCAGCTCGTTGAGGTAAAATTCGAGCAATTCGTCGCGTTCTGCTTCAGGAATATTGGCTTTGGCATCGTAAAGCAATGAAGCCAGATCGTATTGCAGAGCCCCTTTACGGCCACCCTGATAATCGATGAAATACACTTTGCCATCTTTCAGCATCACGTTGCGCGACTGAAAATCGCGGTAAAGGAACGCATTGTTGTCAACCGCCAGCAGATAATCGCTGAAAGCCTGAAAATCGTCTTCCAGCGCCTGCTCGTCGAACGGAACTTTGGCCAATTTCAAAAAATAGTATTTGAAGTAATTCAAATCCCACATCATCGATTGCTTGTCGAAAGCTTCGCGCGGATAACACACACTGTAATCGATGTCTTTTCCGGCGACCAGCTGAATGCGCGGAAGTTCGCGCAACACTTTTTTGTATTCGTCAACAATCTTGATCGAGAAACCTTCCTTTTCGCGGGTTTCGGTCAGAAAATCGAACAAAGTGGTATTGCCCAGGTCCTCCTGAAGGTAGCAGTCTTCGGTTCCGTTAACTGCATAAATATGCGGAACAGGAATGTTTTTATTCCGAAAATGTGCCGAGAATTCGAGGAAAGCCTGATTCTCTTTTACATCCTGATTGTAGGCGCCAATAACCTGATGACACGCACTTTTTAAGCGGGCATATTCGCGGTACGATCCCGAGGCCGGTAGTTGTTCGAAAAATGTAACTTCTTCTTTGAAATGCGACTCGAACAACCTGATTAACTGATCTTTTATCTTTAGTTCCAAACCAATTCGTTTTGTGAAATGTGTAAAATACTTCTGTTTAAATCAAATTCCCCGAATTTATTTATTCGGCTTTTCCAGCTCTTCCTTTATTTTCCGGAGCTGATCCTTCGGATATTTTTCATTTGCTTTCACGTTCAAAGCCTTGTTGTAATTAAAGCGGGCCAAAGTATAATTCTTAACCTGGAATGCTTCGTCAGCAAGTTCAATAAACTTCTTATACTGCCCGTCGGCCTCGTCAAGTGAGCCTTGCGCCAGCAATTTCTGAATATCCTTCAGTTTTATTTTTGGGTAATTTTCGTCTCTCTTAATGTTCAGTGCTTTGTTGTAATAAAAGCGCGAAATAGCCAGCTCTTTGTTAAAGAAAGCTTCGTCGGCCTTGGCTATGTTGTCACGGTATTCCTTTTCCTCTCTCTCTGAAAGAAGTGAGTTGGTCAGCGCAAGTATTTCATTAATGCGGTCTTTCGGATATTTTTCCCATGATTTGATGTCGAGAGCCTTGTAGTAGAAGAACTTCGCAATCGTGTAGTTTTTATTTGAAAAAGCATTGTCAGCCTGAGCAATAGCTTTATCATATTCTGAAAGATCAGCTGAAGACAACTGCGAATCAATTAATTTCCGTATCAAGTCAACCTGTTTTTTCGGGTATTCCTCAGTTGGTTTAATTTCCGAAGCTTTATAGTAATAGAAACGAGCAACGGCATAATCTTTCACTCCAAATAAATCGTCCGCTTTCTTAATTGCGTCGTCATAATTAGTAGTTGTAGTATACATACTGGCCCGTTCTTCAACTGATTTGTCGGTTTCAGGCTGACTGATTACGTTGCTTTCAACCGGTTTGGTTGGTTCCGGCTCCGGAAGTTTAATCACATAAGTTTCGGCAGCTTTGGCTTCGTTCATAAGTTTATCCATTAACGCCATCTGGGTTTTTGGGTATTCTTCATCCGGCTTGATCAACGAAGCTTGCTGGTACTGAAGTTTGGCAACGCTGTAGGCTTTATCGCGATATGAATTATCGGCAAGTGCCAGTGCTTTGCTGTATTTCTCGTCGATTTCGCGTTGCTGGCTGGCCAGCTGATCTCTGTTTCGCTGCTCAAGCAAAGCATCAATATCTTTTATGCGCTGTGCCGGTAATTTTTCTTCCGGCTTAATGGATTGAGCCATTTTGAACTGCATTTTAGCAGAGATTAACTGATCTTCTTTGAACAACTGTTCTGCTTTTTCCATGGCCTCATTGTAAGCCTTATCATTAGCGGCTTTGGCGAGTGCAGCCAGATTCGAATCAGCGATCTTCTGATTGACTTCTTTCAAGCGGTTGGCCGGATAAGATTCGTTTGGTTTAATTCGTAAGGCATCGGTATAGCTTGTTTTAGCCTTTATCCAGTCGGCTGCATTGTAGGCCTTGTCGGCATCGGCAATTGCATTGGCATAGTTCGTTTCAATGGCTGCCAGTTGGGCCTGAATTTCCTTGATTTGGTTTCGCGGATATTCTTCTTCTGGTTTAACGCTCAGTGCATTCTGATATTCAGTCAAAGCTTCCCTGAGCTTCGATTCAGTGAAATAACCGTCGGCCAGCTTGATAAGTCGTTTGTAGTCGGCGTCCTGTTTGGCAAAGAATTTAATCTTATCATTGATGTTGTCGATGTATTTTTGAATTGCCGGACGCTGTTCTGGTTTCAGGTTAATTGCCTCGGTATATTTCTGAATGGCCTGATCGTAGCGTTTGTTCGACTCATGATCTTTTGCCGAGGCCATTGCCGCGTCAAACAGCTTGTCTTTCGCTTTTTGTATCGAATCCTGCTGTGCTTTTTGCGACGCCAGCATTTTGTCCTTTTGTTCCTGGGCCAGTAACAGGTCGATTTTCGCGATCTGATCCTTCGGATATTTTTCGTCAGGAAGTGCAATCAGCGCGTCGGTATAGTGAACCCGGGCAATTTTGTACTGTTTGTCAGCAAAAGCTTTATCGCCGGCTGCTACAGCATTGGCATACTGTTCCTTGTCAGCTTTTTCTTTGGCCAGTCGTTGTGCTTCTTCCATGGCTGCCAACTGAGCAGCTTCGGCCTGTTGCGCCAGTTTGCGATCGATTTCGGCGATACGCATTGGCGGAAGTGGTTCGAATGGTTTTAGGTTATAACCTTTCTGAAACAGATCGCGCGCTTCCTTCAGTTTATTTGCTTTGTAGGCTTCTTCTGCGTCCTGAATAAACTGGGCGTATTGCTTGTCTTTCTCGTCAGCCTGTTGCTGTGCATAAAGCAATTCATCAATTTTAGTGATCTGGTCTTTCGGATAAACCTCGTTCGGTTTCATCGTCAGCGCCTTCTGGTATTTTCCTTTGGCTACCTGATAGGTTTTGTTTTTGAAATCGTTATTGGCATCAGCAATCAAAGCTTTGTAATCGTCTTCAAGCTTCTTTAAACGGCTGTTTTCGGCTTCTGCATCAGCTCTTTTCTTTTGAATGTCGCTAAGCCGTTGTGCGGCATACGGATCATTTTGCTTGAATTTCAAAGCGTCTTTGTAACTGGTTTCAGCTCCGTCGAATTGATTGGCGTTGAAGAAATTATCAGCCTTGGCAATTGCCGATTTGTAATTTTGCTCATTTTGTTCTTTCATCAGCTTTTGAATCAACGCAAGCTGATCTTCGGGATATTTTTCGTCAGGTTTTACCACCAAGGCTTCGTTGTATGCCAGAATTGCTGCACTGTAGTCTTTATTTCCGAAGTGATTATCGGCTCGCTGAATGACTTTCTGATAAGCTTCTAACAGTGCTTTTTGTGCTGCATTCTGGCGCTCCTGTTCGGCCAATAGGTTGTTGATTTCGTTGATGCGCTGCGGCGGAACCGGTTCTGAAGGAATTAGGTTGTAAGCTTTCGTAAATGTATCCTTGGCTTTCAGTAATTCTTTGGCTTTAAACAGAGTCTCAGCTTCGGTAACTGCCTGATCGAAATCGCGCCTTAATTTGGCTTCGGCTTCGCGCTGGGCAAGCAGTTCATCGATTTGTGCCACCTGGCGTTTGGGATACTCCGAATTGGGTAAATACTGAAGCGCTTCCATGTATTTTTCTCTTGCTTCAGGATATTGCTTGGCTGTTAACCGGTTGTTGGCTTCGGTAATCGCCTTGTTGTATGCCTGCGTATTTCGGGCAATCTGAGCAAGCATTGCTTCGGTTTGTGCATATTTCTTCTTGGCGTCAGCATCGTTGGGTTTTATCCCTAGTGCTGTTTCGTAACCAATTTTTGCCGAGTTAAAATCATTAGCGCTGAAAGATTTATCGGCAGCAGCCATGGCCTCGTTGAATGCAAGGTTCTGTTTTTCCTGCTGTTGCTTTTGAAGTTCGTCTTCTCTTCGGCGATTTTCAGCCAGAATATCGTCAATTTTCTGAATCTGGTTTTTTGGGTAAACTTCATCGGCTTTTATGGTCAAAGCTTTCCGGTATTCAGCCTGGGCATTGGTATAATCTTTTTGCTCAAACATTCGGTCGGCACCGGCAATCGCGGCTTTGTAGTCGTTCTCGATCCGGGCTTTTTCTTTTTGGATTCCGTCGAGAATGGTTTCAATTTCTTTTATCCGTTTCTGTGGGTAGGTTTCGGCTGATTTTATTGCCAAAGCATCCTTGTATTTATTTAGTGATTCCGGATAACTTTTGGCTGTAAACAGTTGATCTGCATTCTCAATGACTTCATCATAAGCCAGCTGATCGGCTTTGATTTTTTCTTCCTGCCGTTTCTGATCATTTACAATCTTTTGTATTTCAGCAATTTTGTCGGTTGCATAAGTGTCGTTTGGTTTCGATTGAAGCGCGAGGTTGAGCTCCCTCACTGATCCTGCGTAATCTTTAGCCAGCAGGTTTTTATCAGCCTTTTTAATTGAGGCCTGATACGATTCTATTTTGCGGAGCTGATCTTTGGGATATCCTTCTGATTTTTTGATCTGAAGGGCTTTATTATAGGCTGCAATGGCTTCGTCGAACTGGTTATTGCTGAAATTCTGATCGGCCTGAGCAATTAATGTGGCATATTCCTTATCGGCCTGTTCCTTGTTCTTGAGGTTTTGAATATCGTCAATTCTCTTTTTAATGGCTGAATCAGACGGCTTAATTTTAAGTGCATCGTTAAAGGCAGTCAGTGCTTCGTCGAAATTATTTAGCTGGAATGCCTTTTCCGCTTTTGCAACAAGGTTATTAAACTCTATCTCGTTCGCTTCGGTTGTGGCAATTTCTGCAAGTTTGGTTTTCGGATATTCGTCTTGTTTAAACTTCAAGGCTTCCTGATATTGCATTTTTGCTTTTTGCAAATCGTTTCCTGCCAGAGCTTTGTCGGCTAATTGGATAGCTTGCTGGTATTTTTTGTCATTTTCAATGGCGATCATGGCCTGTTCAGCCTCAGCCATTTTGTCTTTGGCCAACTGGTTATCCGGTTTAAGTTCAAGCGCTTTTTTGTACATATTCAGCGCCTGCAGATAATCTTTTTGCTGCACCAGATTATTACCTGATTGTATGGCTTGGTTGAAATCTTTGTCAAGCTGATCGGCTTTAGCTTGCTGTGCCTTTTCCTGGTTGATGAGGTCGATTTGGCTCTGCGGATATTTGTCTTCAGGTATCAGTTGCTTTGCCTGACCATAGAGAGCCACAGCCTGATCGTAATTCTTCGATTTGTAGTTGTTGTCGGCATTGGCAATCAGGTCTTTAAACTTACCTTGTTTGTCGAGCAACGCGAGTAACTGGTCGATTTCGTTGATTCTACCATTGGCAAAAACATCGCCAGGCTTGTATTGAAGGGCTTCTTCGTAAACAGGACGAGCTTCTTTGTAACTTTTCTGATCAAAAAATCCGTTGGCTTTGGCAATTGCCGATTTATATTTTTGTTCCAGTTCGGCTTTTTGTTTTTCAGTAATTTGAAGCGCTTTTACCAAATCCTGAAGTTCAGCAACCCTGTCGTTCGGGTAAGCTTTGTCGGGGAAAAGACCACGGGCTTCAAGGTATTTTACCAATGCCATCTGATATTCGCCCCGCTGGTAAAAAGCGTCAGCTTCTTTGATGATTTGATCGAAGTTTCGTTGCTTGGCCGCTAAATCCTGCGCATTCTCCTTTGATATTGTTGCGGCTTCTTTTGCTACCTGGTTGGCCTGGTTTTTTGCATTGGCAACCTGCTCGGTAAACTGAAGATCTGACACATAGCTTTCTTTCTCGAAATTATCAATGTCTTTTCCGTAAAATATTCTTCCTGAAGGTTTTAATGTGAAGCTTTTGTCGATTCCTTCGAATTCTTTAGTTAACTGAACAATCATCGGGAAAGGAGGAAAATCGTTGTCGCGTTCCCAGACTTCCTGAGGAATTTCGGTTGAAACAGCGATGATTTTATTGAAGTGCCCGGGATATTTAAAATTCAGGGTGAATTCATTAAAAAATTCCAATTCAAACCTGAACCGGTTATTTTTTGGAATGTCTATTGTGGTCGTTTCCTTTCCGTTTTTGGTAACTTCAATGGTTCCGTTGCCGCCACCTTCAGCTTCCGGAACAATTTTACCGGTTATAACAAAATATTTCTTGCTTTGAGCCTGGGATGGAAGTTGTATTAATAGATTAAGAATCAGGAGAATCCAAAAACCTACTCGACCTATTTTTTGCATATGCGTATTTATTCAATGAAATACTGTTAAAACGAAAGGAATTTTGTGAAAATTATCTAATCGCCTTGTAAAATTAACCAAATCAATGAAAAGACAAGCATGGCCCACTGCTAAATTGAGGATATTATGTATAAAACTTGAGCTAATTTTTACTTAAGCGAAAGTTATACTGAACGGATGAAAAAATAGAATAGATCCCAAGCCAGTCTTTTCGATCAGAACACCTGGTAAGTTTGCATTCCGGTTTTAGTTTCCTGCGACAAAATTCGGGATGCCTGATTGGTTGTACCTTTTTCAACAAGTTCAACCTCCATAACCGAAGGTACCCGGGCAAAACCCTGTTGAGGGGTAGAGTAACTGATGTGCTGGATATTATTTTCAGAATATAAATTTTCAGAAACTTGTTTCTCGGTCAATAGCTTGACAGCCATGAGAAATCGGGGAAAATTAGATTCGGAACTCACTGCTTTTTCAGGAATATCGGTATTAACTACAATGGTTTTAGGCAGAAATCCTTTTTTATTGAAAATGAGTTTGTATTCGGCATTGTATTCGAGTTCGAGCCTGAAACGACCATGGCCAGGAATTTGGGCAGCCACTGCCCGTTGGTTGTTTTTTACAATTTGTACGGTGCTATAATCGGTGTTTGGGATTTCTGAAATTATTTTTCCACTGATAATAAAATACTTGCGGATTTGAGATTGGGCAGGATGGATGAGTATTACGTTTAACAGAAGGATCAATACAATCTTTACCTGGCTCTTTTTCATCATTGGGTTAATCTGGTTGTTTTTGTTCTATTTTAAGGCTGCAAGTTTATAAAAAACCAATGTATATTCCGAAAACCTTGAAAAGGTTACCCTTTGGGGCTAATTTTTAATAAGTTAACATATTTTATTCTATTAAAAGCGGTGGTTTTGGCTGTATCCTTAAGTCGAAATGATCGGGAGTAACCGTTTCTGGTCTCTATTTTTATTTATTTTTGCTCAATACTTATATCCAGTGAACTTTAATAATCTATTCCGAAAGAAATCTGTTTCGCATATCTTGCGCAGCGCCGACCTGTTGACTAACGAGTCGGGAAGCATGAAACGTACGCTCCGGGTTTTCGACCTGACAGCCCTTGGTGTTGCGGCAATTGTTGGCGCAGGAATATTCAGCACGGTTGGAAATGCTGCGGCTGCCGGTGGTCCTGCTGTTTCGCTGCTTTTTGTATTTACAGCCATTGCCTGCGGTTTATCGGCCATGTGTTACGCCGAGTTTGCCTCTTCGATACCAATTAGCGGAAGCGCATATACTTATGCTTATGTGAGCTTTGGCGAACTAATTGCCTGGATCATCGGCTGGGACCTGATTATGGAATATGCGATTGGAAATATCGCTGTGGCCATATCGTGGTCGGGATACTTTACCGGATTGATGGACGGACTAGGTTTTCATATTCCGGATTATCTTTCAACTGATTTTTTAAGTGCCTCGAGAGGGTATCATGCGGCAATAAATGCAATAAATTCCGGAACTCCGTTGTCGGCATTAAGTGCTGACCTGCAGGGTGCTTATTCGGCCTGGATGAATGCGCCGCAAATCGGAAATTTCCATTTGGTGGCTGATATTCCGGCCTTGTTTATTGTGGTTGTAATTACCTGGATTTGCTATATTGGAATAAGAGAATCGCGCATTACCAACGACTTTTTTGTGGTGCTGAAGGTTGTGCTTCTACTCATGGTCATTGGAATTGGTGCTTTTTATGTTAAGCCTGAAAACTGGAGCCCTTTTGCCCCGAACGGCATTGGTGGCGTATTAAAAGGCGTTTCCGGGGTATTTTTTGCTTACATTGGGTTCGATGCTATTTCGACAACTGCCGAAGAATGCCGAAACCCGCGACGCGATTTGCCTTTGTCGATGTTTTATGCCTTGCTGATTACCACTATACTATATGTAATGATTAGCCTGGTTCTAACCGGAATGGTTCCTTACTATGAACTGGGTGTTTCCGATCCGATGGCCTATGTTTTTACCAAATTGCACTTGACCAAACTTTCAGGAGTAATAGCCTTTGGTGCCGTGATTGCCATGGCCAGCGTTTTGCTGGTATTTCAGCTGGGGCAACCCCGAATCTGGATGAGCATGAGTCGCGACGGACTTCTTCCTCCTATATTTTCAAGGCTTCATCCAAAGTTCAGAACTCCGGCTTTTGCTACCATTGTTACCGGAGTGGTTGTTGCTGTTCCGTCGCTTTTTATGAACCTTACTGAAGTGACTGATTTGACCAGCATCGGGACTTTATTCGCTTTTATACTTGTGTCAGGCGGAATTCTGGTGCTCAATCCTACTGGCCAGCAAAAGCACGATGGAAAAGGATTTCGAGTACCTTATGCCGATAGCCGCAAGTATTTGTTACCCCTTTGGGCAGTGGTTCTGTTCTTCGTCTGGAATTCAGGCTATCAGGTTAGTTCGGTAGCTGCCGATCATTCCGAGGGCTTCAACCTGTTGAAAATTATTCGTCACCATTTTCCGATAATCATATTCTGCATTGTTTCAGCAATTATCACTTTCAAGGCAGTATTAAAAAGATGGTCGCTGATTCCGGTACTGGGATTACTAACCAACCTTTACCTGATGAGTGAATTGGGTGCCACCAACTGGTTTAGGTTTATGATTTGGCTGGTTGTAGGTTTGGTTATTTATTTCACCTATGGCATAAAAAATAGCCGGATCGATGAGGACGATCCGGCTGTAAGCACTGATTAAAGTGTATTTCTGAATAAGTTATTCGCAGATTTCGTGGCTTAGGCAATGCAAAGTTCCAAGTCCCCAAACCAGATCAACAGCGTTGATGCCGATCACATCGCGTTCAGGGAATAAATCAGTCAAAATACCAAGTGCCTTATAGTCGTTTTTGTCGTTAAATGTCGGCATCAAAATGCAGCCGTTGGTCATCAGAAAATTCACGTAACTGGCCGGAAGTCGCAAATCTTCAAAGTCGAGACGCGCAGGCATTGGCATTTTTACAACATTCAGCTTTTCACCATTTTCAAGCCGGGCATTTTTCAGAATTTCGAGATTGGCTTTCAGCTTGTGGTGGTTGGGATCGGCAGTGTTTGACTCCTGTACAGCAACTACAGTATTCCGGTTTACAAAACGGCAGATATCGTCAACATGGCCGTGCGTATCGTCACCTTCAATGCCTTCGCCCAGCCAAATAGTATTGGTTACACCCAAATATTCGCGGAAGACATTCTCATAATCTTCTTTTCTGAATCCTTTGTTGCGTATTTGCTGAACCGGATCCATCAAACATTCTTCGGTGGTAATTAATGTTCCACAGCCATTTACATCGATTGAACCTCCTTCGAGAACCACCAGTTTGTTGTTGTACATGGCTGGTACAACCGGTAAGCCAAGGTGTTGAGCCACAGCAGCCGGAATTCCCTGGTCTTTGCGATGGTTTTTGTATTTTGCCCATCCGGTAAAACCAAACTGTATGGCTTCGCGTCCCCCGTCTGCAGTTTTCACAATGGCAGGACCCGAGTCGCGCATCCAGTTGCGGTTGGTATCTTTAATGATGTAACTCACTGCCGATTGATCGACATGCGCCTGTTCGAGCATTACAGCCACTTTTTCACGCATTTCGCCCGATTTTACAACCAGGATTACCGGTTCGTAAGTGGTCACTTTTTTGATCATCTCTACGAATGCCCATTTAATGGCATGGTACTTTCCGGGCCAGTCGCGGCCTTCAGCTGGAAATGATAGCAGTGTTGCCTGATGTTTTTCCCATTCCGCAGGAAAACGACGGGTTATGTTATTCATAAACAGGTTTGGTTTGACTTGTTTTTAAATGTAATTTTTTACTTCCGCTAAATTCCGGATAGTTTTTTGTTCATTGCTTGCCGGTTGGTTTCTATTGTAATCATACAAAACAGAATCAATTCCCAGGCTTTTTGCCGCTTTGATTTCAGAATTCAGGTCGTCGCCAACCACCAGCACTTCATCGATTTTGAACTTGTACTTAACCAGTATTTTCTTGAAAATATCTCTTTTGGAGAGCGATGTCAGGCTTGGATCGATGATATAAATCTTCTCAAAGTCGTCCCTGATGTTAAGTCGGTCAATTTTGCTGTTTTGAAGTTTGGTAAAACCGGTTGTAACCAGAAATTTCGGACAAGAAATTTCGCGCAGAGCCGGATAACCTTCAACTGTATTGATGTGAGCTTCGTATGTTAAATTCAGCAGGTGATCCATGCATTTTGACCTTAATGTATCGCTGAATGAAAAATCGTTGGCTACAAACTGAAACGGACGTCGCATGATTTCCTTCTTCAGTTCTTCTATATTTTCAGGAAATTCACCGCTTTCGCTGATGATCTGAAAAAGTGATTTAAACAATTCCTCGCCAATCGAACTCACCAAATAAATCGTATTGTCTAAATCAAGAAACAGAGCTTTTTTTTGCATTATATGTATTACTGATAGTGTTTTTCGAATCAAAATCAGGTTAGTCAATAAATCGTTTTACAATGTCACCGTAAGCATCAATGCGGCGGTCGCGAAGGAAAGGCCAGTTACGGCGGACATCTTCCATCAATGCATGATCGATTTCAGCCATCAGGATTTCTTCCTTATCGTGAGAGGCCTCGGCCAGGATTTCGCCCTGAGGTCCGGCAATAAACGAAGCTCCCCAGAATTCGATGCCAGCCGAACTTTCAACTGGTTTTTCAAAACCTACGCGATTACAGGCTGCTACAAAAATACCGTTGGCAACGGCATGTCCGCGCTGAACCGTGCGCCATGCATCGTGCTGTTTTTCGCCGTACTGTGCTTTTTCGTGAGGATGCCAACCTATGGCAGTAGGGTAGAAAAGTACTTCGGCGCCTTGCAATGAAGTAATTCGTGCTCCTTCAGGGTACCACTGGTCCCAGCAGATCAGCGTTCCAATTTTACCAACTTTGGTATCGAAGGCTTTAAACCCAATATCTCCTGGCGTGAAATAGAATTTCTCGTAATAGCTTGGATCGTCGGGAATATGCATTTTGCGGTATAATCCGGCCTGCGAACCATCGGTATCAATAATATAGGCAGAATTGTGGTAAAGGCCCGAAGCACGGCGTTCGAAGAACGGAACTACCAACACAATACCCAGCTCGGCCGCCAGTACACTGAATGCTTTGTACGAATCGTTGTGCAGTGGCTCGGCTAACTCGAAGTAATCGTGGTTTTCGCTCTGACAAAAGTAAAACGAGCTATATAATTCGGGCAAACAAACCACATTGGCTCCTTGTGCAGCAGCTTTCCTGATCCACTCCAGACATTTTTTCAGGTTTACATCCGGAGTACCGTCAAGAGCGATCTGGGTCAATGCGATGTTGTAATTTTTGTTCTTCATAGTATTTGAAATATTTGGCGCGAAAATACATTTTTTTGTCCAGAGAAAAGCCAAGTCAGGTCTCTACACTATGCTGGTTTAAAGTATTCTTTACTCGCATTACAAACAGGGCATTTGTAATCTTCAGGCAGGCTTTCAAACGGAGTGCCGGGCGGAATGCCCATTGTTGGGTCTCCTTCTTCCGGGTTGTAAGTGTAACCGCATATCTGGCAAATGTAATTTTCACCGTCAAAAATGTGTTCGTGTTCCGGTTCTTCCACAGTTACGGCTGTAGCAGATGTTTCTGCTTCCAGTTTCGATTTTTCGATGTAAGTTGGAGAGTTTTTAGGCGAGAACATTTTATATTTCTCACGATAATACTGGTAGGTGAGTGGCTCTTCGTCTGATAGTTCATCTGAATCGATTACTTCTCCGATAATGAGGTAGTGCGATCCCAAATCAATTGATTTCACTACTTTGCAGTCGAACCAGGCCACGGCACTGTCAGTCACAATTGGCGATCCTGATGGGCCTTTCAGGTAATTGATTCCTGCGAATTTATTGATATCGGTTGACGACATAAATCCGAAATCGCCAATGATTTTCATATTCACTTCCCGTTTAAGCACTGACGCCGAAAACGCTCCTGAGTTAAGGATAATTTGAGACGAAAAGTTGTCTTTGTGACACGATATGGCTATTTGAGGTGGTTCCGAAGTAACCTGAAATACTGTATTGGCAATGTATCCCGATTTTTTGCCTTGAAATTCAGCAGCAATCAGGTATAGTCCGTACGATAGTTTGTGGAATGCTTTAACTTTCATGAAATTTGCGTTGAGAGTAAATATTCTATTCAACGAATTTAAGATACCGTTCGTTAATAATCGCTGTTTTTCCAAAGAAATATCCCGATTACCAATTATTCTCCCTGGTTGTTTATTAGTTTTCGGTATTCTGATGGCGATTTTCCGACACGCGCTTTAAACTGCCGGTTAAAATTGGAAAGGTTATTAAAACCTGCTTCGAAGCAAATGAATTCGACTGTTCTATTCCCCCCATGTCTCAACAATTTGCAGGCATAGCTGATTCTGAGCTCATTCACGAATTCAGCAAAAGTTTTACCGGTTTTTTTGCGGAAGTAACGGCAAAAAGCGGCGGTGTTCATTCCGGCAACCGAGGCTACCTCGTTTATCGATATTTTTCGATTGTAGCTTTGTGTCGAGAATTCGTAAACTTTAGCCATTCGGTTGTCAACTTCAGTAGTTATCGCATTGGCATAACTTCGGCTTGCGATAGGCGAAAAATCGGTGTACCCCAGGTAATTCAGGAGTTCTATGAGGTTGAGGTAACGCTTTAGTCCTTTTTGAGCATACATCTCGTGGAGCATTTTCGCAACTGGCTCCCGGGTATGATCCGGAAATTTCAACCCTCTGGATGAATTTGATAAAAGCCTCTGGATTCCTGAAAACTCAGGGCAGCGAAGTTGATTTTCTGTAAAGTAATCTACAGGGAATTGAAGAATATAGGCATTTACTCTCAGCCTGGGATCGCCGAAATAATACTGCTCGTCGCTGTGATGAAAATGAGGCAATGTACTTCCGTAAAAGGCAAAATCTCCGGGTCCAAAGTTTTCAATGGTGTCGCCAACAAACCTTTTTCCTGTACTATTTACAATTAATGCCATTTCAAACTCATTATGGAAATGCCATGGAACTGTAAAATGGTCAAAATTGGTATATCGCAAAACAAAAGAGTTTTCTGTTGGATAATTTATTTCTTCTTTAAATGGCTTCATCGATCATTCCTGAAAATATAATGAATAACATACGCTTTTTCAATAATAGGCAAAAATAGTATAAGTATTTGCAAATAGAGTACACCTGACACTTTTCTTAAACATCTAATTTTAGCCTGCCGATTCTAACCTAAACCACTGTATTTATATTGTTTCAGCCGAGGTATTATACCTGCTGATTTTATCATTTAAAGGTATTTGTATTGGAATAAAACTGGAAAACAAAGCCAGCACTCTGATTCGTATAGAATACGAATCAATCGATTGCATATAGAATATTAATAAATGAATTTTCAAATTTATTTGCCAATGAATGAAATAAAAGGGAATTAGCTACAGCCCTGCAGTTAAAGTGGCTGCAACTGTTAAAAGAGAGTATCGAACTAATTAACCAGAAGTTTCTGATCCGGATTTCTCTTTATAATCAGGAACTTCAATAAAAGATTGACTATGAAAAAAAATGTGAAAAACTTATTACTTGCGACTAAACTAACATTGATTTTGGTCTGCTTTGCAGGCCTTTATAGTGGGTTTGGTGCAACTCCCGGAAACGAATCGTCGGAGCAGCAACAAACCAAAGTGATTACCGGGAAAGTCACCGACGACACCCAACAAGCACTGCCAGGTGCTTCCGTAGTTGTTAAAGGAACAACAGTTGGTATTATTACTGATATTGACGGAAAATTCTCATTAAGAGTTCCGGAAAATGCAAAAACACTCGTTGTATCATTTGTGGGTATGATTCCACAGGAAATTGAAATTGGATCAAAAACAACTTTCAATGTTCTTTTGGTTCAGGAAACCATTGGTCTGGAAGAAGTAGTTGCTGTAGGTTATGGAACCGTTCGCAAAAAGGACCTTACCGGATCTGTTTCTTCAGTAAACAGCGCCAAATTAGCCGAACGGTCAAGCTTTAGTGCTGCCCAGGCTATGCAGGGTAAAGCCGCAGGGGTTGTTGTTCAGCAACAAAACTCAAATCCGGGAGCCGATGCAAAGGTGATGATTCGTGGTAACCGTTCGCTTAAAGCAACCAACGATCCTCTTTATGTAGTCGATGGCGTTCCATTGGTAGTAGGATTAAGTGAAATTAGCCAGTCGGATATCGAATCGATCGATATTTTGAAAGATGCTTCAGCTACAGCTATTTATGGTTCGAGAGGTGCAAATGGTGTTGTGCTTATCACAACCAAAAAAGGTAAAGAAGGAAAAGCTGTTGTGGATTACAACGGTTATTATGGTGTTCAGAATGAAGCCAAGAAACTGGAACTTTTCAATGGCGCTGAATGGGTTGAATTCCTTCGTGAAGCTTACCGTACAACTGGTAAATACCCAGCCAAGCCTACATATGCAATGGATACTCAAATGATGCCTGTTGGCCAGGAAAGTGATCCAAATGGTATTGGCTATAAAATACAAAATGCTTATGATGCTGATGGTTCATGGCATCCTGAACGTTTGGTTTCAACCGACTGGATGGGCGAAGTAATGCGTCAGGGTCAGGTTCAGAACCATGAGATCAGCGTTCGCGGTGGTACTGAAAAACTGAAAGTTTTGGCGTCAGCTACTTATTATGACGAAAAAGGTTTGCTGAAAACCAAAGACTATTCACGTTACTCTGCTCGTGTAAACTTCGACTGGGATATTTCTGACTATGTAAAAATTGGTGGACAAACCCAATTCTCTCACTTCGACCGTAACGACGGACCAAACGTGTATGATGGTGTAAAGAGCCTTTCTCCATTAGCAAATATTCGCAACGCTGACGGTGTTTTGTTCAACCGCCCCGGTAACGATCCACAGTTGTGGAACCCGGTTCTTAATATTAGCGATGCAAAAGTTCTTTATAGAAAAGACCGCTTCTTAGGCAGCTACTATATGGAAGTTAAATTGCCATTCGATATTAAATTCCGTTCGAATTTTGGTTTGGACTTTGGTCCTTATCTTGATCAGCGTTTTTATGGTTCGCGCAGTTCCGACCGTCAGGGTGGTTTGGCACGTGCTGAAAACGGTGGAGATACCCGTACTATGTACACCTGGGAAAACCTTATTTACTGGAATAAAGTTATCAGGAGCCATTCATTTGGCGCTACTTTGATGCAATCGATCCAGCAGGAAAAATTTGAATCATCACGTATCAATGTATTGAACCTGCCTTACGAATCACAATTGTGGTATAACGTAGGTAGTTCGCCAACCATTTCAAGTGTTGACAGTAAATATACCAAATGGCAGCTGGCTTCATTCATGGGACGTATTAATTATAGCTATAAAGACCGTTATTTGTTAACAGCCTCGGCTCGTTACGATGGTGCTTCACGTTTGGCTCCCGGAAATAAATGGGTATTGTTCCCATCAGCTGCATTGGCCTGGCGTATTAGCGAAGAAGGTTTCTTGAAAGGAAATTCAACTTTCAGTAACCTGAAACTGCGTGCTGGTTTCGGTATCACGGGTAACTCTGCTATCGATCCTTATAAAACAGCTGGTAACCTTGGATATGCCCGTTACAATTATGGATCAACCAATGCGATGGCTTTCTATCAGAATGAAATGCCAAACCCTGATCTGAAATGGGAAAAAACCAATCAGTACAATGCCGGATTGGATTTCGGAATTTTGAAAGGACGCATCAGTGGGGTTATCGACGTTTATCTTCAGAATACTTCAGACCTGTTAATGGACAGACAATTGCCTCAGGTTTCAGGTTTCAATAGTGTTGTGTACAACATTGGAAAAACCCGTAATAAAGGTATTGAGGTAACTATCAATACTCAAAACGTTCAGTCGAAAGACTTTACATGGAGTACCGACTTCATTTTCGCCCGCAACAAAGAAGAAATTGTTGAGCTTTATGGTGGTAAAAACGATGATACAGGTAACGGATGGTTTATTGGTCAGCCTTCACAAGTGTATTACGACTACAAATTCCTTGGAATCTGGCAGATAGGCGAAGAAGCTGAAATGGCTAAATATGGTACAGCATTTAAAGCTGGAACAATTAAGGTTGCTGATACTGATGGCGACTATAAAATTACTGCTGCAGACCGTCAGATCATTGGTACAACTCGTCCGAAGTTCACCGCCAGTATTTCAAACTACTTTACTTACAGGAATTTCGATCTGAACTTCTTCATTAATTCATCATATGGCAATATGCTGAAATTTGACCGTAACATGAGTTTCAACGGCCGCTACAACAGTTTGAAAGTGAATTACTGGAGGGTAACCGAGTACGATGCCAATGGTGTTGCTATTGCAAGTAACGGCAGTAACGAAGCTCCACGGCCAAACAACGGTATTGAAAACCCTGCTTACCGCGATGCAATGAATTATTTCAAAGCTTCATTTATTCGTTTGAGCAACATTACTTTGGGTTATAATATTCCTAAAAGTCTTGTTTCAAAAGCCAAATTGTCAAAGCTTAGATTGTACACAACTGTTCAGAATGCTTTCTGTATTACCAGCTATCCGGGAACTGACCCTGAAAGTGGTGAAAACTTTAACGCTCCAATGCCTCGTACATTTATGTTTGGTATTAATATGAGCTTATAATACAATGTCATTTATAGAAGCATTACAACATAAATTTAAAAGGATATGAAAAAAATAGCTAATTATATATTTGCAATACTGCTTATTTTCTCTTTTTCGGCATGTGAAAATTACCTGGAAGAGGAAAGGTATACCGACGTTGGTTACGATTATTTCAAAACCAAAGTAGGGATGGAATCGGCTGTTACTGGTGTTTATCAGTGCATGAGATGGTATACCGGAGCATGGAATCAAGGAGGAAATAGCACCTCTGGTGGTAATATGGAAACTTATTTCTGTCTAACAGAGTATGGTACCGATTTTACCTGGGAAGGAACCGACGGAGGTAATAAAGATCCATTCAATAAATATCTGAGCTCGTTAAATTCACAGCAGGATGTTATTAATAAATTCTGGAATAACAACTTCAAAGCGATTACCCGTGCCAACACAGCATTGATGTATCTGCCTGAAGTGCCGGATATGACCGATGCACAAAAGGCTCAGCGTGCTGCAGAACTTAAATTTTTGCGTGCTTATTTCTATTTTGATTTAGTACAACACTATGGCGCTTTGCCATTGAGTACTGAAGGTAATGTTACCGAGGTAATTACCGACTTCAAACGCTCACCCGTTTCGGATGTTTATAAACAAATTATCAGCGATTTGAAGGCTGCATACGCTGTTCTTCCTGATGTATCTCAGCAGTCAGAACGTGGCCGTGCAACCAAATGGTCGGCTTCACATTTGCTGGCTAAAGTTTACCTGACCCGTATCAGTGCCGAAGCATCAGTTCGTGGAGGAAAAACAACCGATTTGGATAGTGCTGCTTTTTATTCTGAAGCTGTTATCAATTCAGGAAAATTCTCTTTGGAATCGAACTTTGCCAACGTATTTGAACAAAACAACCAGAAAACTTCGAAAGAAATTATCTGGGACGTTGAGTACACCAAGGACGCTCTTTTCAATGGAGCTGGTAGCTCAACTTCTGATGGTGGTAACCAGTTGCACCTTTATTGGGTAACTCAGTACGACGTAAAACCAGGTATGACCCGCGACATTGCCAACGGTCGTCCATGGAAGCGTATGCGCCCAAATCCACAGATCATTAGTTCGTTGTGGGATCGTAAAAATGACTCACGTATCTTCAAAACATTTAAATGGACTTTCTATTGCAACAATGCAGGAACTGCAACCAAATGGGCTGACAAATATTATTACATCAACCCAACTACCAATGCTGAAGATAAAACTGATGTAATTTATACCACTCCTGCCGAATTGGTTGGAAAACCGAAGTTTAAAGCCGGTGATACTGCAATTTATATTTCATCGAAATTCTATGGCGGACTTTCATACTACTCATCAACCAATCCAAAACAAACCCTTTTGGACAAGGCTAAATACCGCCAAATGTTGATTGATATAGCCAAAGCACCGTATTTGTATATTCCGGCTGATAAATACGATACCAACAACTTCCCATGCATGTTGAAATGGTTGGATGATCAACGTCCGGATATGAACTTCCAGGCTGGTTCCCGTAACTTCCACCGTATGCGTTTGGCCGAAACTTACCTGATTGCTGCTGAAGCTTATGGCCGCAAAGGTGACTTCGCAAATGCCGTAAAATACATCAACGTGGTTCGTAAACGTGCTGCTTATGCAGAAGGCGAAGTAAAACCAACTCAGCTTTATCGTGTTGAAGGTGGTACACCAAGTACCGCATCTACTCAAAACGACATGTTGGTAACTGAAGCTATGGTTAAAAGTCCGGTACTTCCTTCAGGAGCAGGATTCGATCCTTTCGTTGACTGGATGCTGGAAGAACGTGGCCGCGAACTTTATGGCGAGTTGAACCGTTGGGAAGATTTGGTAAGAACTGGTACCTTGGTTGCCCGCGCCAAACTTTACAATCCTGATGCTGTGGCAAACATTAAAGATTACCACAAACTGAGACCAATTCCGAATACTTACATTGACCGTTTGTTGCCAAAACCAGCAATCGCTGATGTGCAAAATCCGGGTTATTATTAATGGAACTAAAGGTAACCGCTTATTAGTTTAATCGGATTACCGCAAGATACTCCAAACATGTTGAAGCAGTTCTTTTTGCCGATCCTTTATTCGAGAGGTGGGGCAAAGGAGCTGCTTCTTCTTTTTGGCGAAATGGCGAATTAACCCGAAATAACCTGATATCGTCGGTAAAAATTCAACAAACTTCTATTGTTCTTCTCTCGATCAATCACTTGTCTTACTTTTATGTTGTAGTTTTGTATGTCGCAAATCACTGCCAGGCAACCCCAGGAGCGGTGCATTACGAAACTCGTTAGTTTGCCTAATATTATTCTAAACTTAAACCGACAATGAAAACGAAAATTTTTACTTTGTTTTTTTCATTGCTGACGGTAGCCTTGTTTGCTCAACCAGGCGGTCGTCCGAATGAAATTAAAAAACTGATCAGGATTGAAACCGATAACACGGCTTTGATTTATTCAGTAGGTGCTAACCAAAAACTTTACCAGCTTTATTTAGGCGAAAAGTTAAAATCAGTTGACGATTATAAACTGATAAATCCAAAGAATGAGGCTTATATTCCATCGGGAACCGATAACCTTTTCGAGCCTGCCATCCGGATGCTCCACAACGACGGAAATCCTTCGCTCGAATTACTTTATTCCGAAGATTCAGCTACCGAAAACGGCGACGTGGTAACTACTACAATTTTGTTGAAAGATCCGAAATATCCGGTTGAGGTAAAGCTTAACTTCTCGGCTTTCAAAAAAGAGAATATCATCAAAACATGGGCTGAAATCAAACATCAGGAGAAGAACCCGGTAACCCTGACAAATTATGCCTCGTCGATGCTACACATGGACGCTGATAAATATTGGCTGACACAATTCCATGGCGACTGGGCACAGGAAATGCGCATGGAAGAAAGCCAGCTCACCGCCGGAATTAAAACCATCGACAGCAAGCTTGGAACCCGCGCCAACATGTATGCAACTCCGGTGTTTTTTCTGGCTAGAAACACCCCGGCTACCGAAAATACGGGCGAAGTAATTGCCGGAACTTTAGGCTGGACCGGAAGTTTCCAGATGTCGTTTGAAATTGACAATGGCAACTCGCTTCGGATGATATCGGGTATAAATCCGTTTGCTTCGGAATATCACCTCAAGCCAAACGAAAATTTTGTAACTCCTGAATTTATATTTACATACAGCGCTCAAGGGAAAGGAGTGGCAAGCCGCAATTTCCATAAATGGGCACGCAATTATGGGGTTTTGGATGGAAACGGAAATCGCCTCACATTACTGAACAACTGGGAGGCAACCTATTTCGATTTTGATGAAGCCAAACTGACCGAATTGTTCGGTGGTGCCAAGGAATTGGGTGTCGATTTATTCCTGCTCGACGATGGCTGGTTTGGCAACAAATATCCCCGCTCGAACGATCGCGCCGGATTGGGCGACTGGCAGGAAACAAAAACCAAATTGCCTCACGGATTAGGTTACCTGGTTGAACAGGCCGAAGCTAAAGGCGTGAAATTTGGTATCTGGATTGAGCCTGAAATGGTGAATCCAAAGAGCGAATTGTATGAAAAACATCCTGATTGGGTGTTGAAACTGCCTAACCGCGACGAACATTATTACCGTAACCAGCTGGTACTCGATTTGACAAATCCACAGGTTCAGGAATTTGTATATAAAATGGTTGACGATATGCTGACCAAAAATCCAAACATTGGTTTTATCAAATGGGATTGCAACCGTATGATGACCAATACTTATTCGCCCTATATGAAGGAGAATCAAACTCATGTTCAGATTGAATATGTGCGTAGTTTTTACCGTGTTATGGAGCGTTTACGGGCGAAATATCCAAAACTGCCAATCATGCTTTGCTCGGGTGGCGGTGGCCGTACCGATTACGGAGCACTTAAATATTTTACCGAGTTCTGGCCAAGCGACAATACCGATGCTGTCGAACGCGTGTTTATTCAGTGGGGTTATTCGTATTTCTTCCCATCCATTACGTCGTGTAATCACATTACCACTATGGGTAAACAATCGCTCAAATTCAGGACAGATGTGGCTATGATGGGTAAAATGGGCTACGATATCCGGGTGAATGAAATGACTCCGGAAGAACTCGAATTCAGTAAAGCTGCTGTTCAGAATTATAACAGGTTGAAAGAATTGATCTGGAATGGAGACATGTATCGCTTGATTTCGCCTTACGAAGAAGAACGGGCTGTGGTCATGTATGTAAATGGTGATCAGTCGAAGTCAGTTTTATTCTCATATGCTTTGCATCCACGGTCTATGAACCGCTTTACTCCGGTTCGTTTGCAGGGACTTGACCCAAACAAGAGCTATAAAATTGAGGAAATCAACAAAATGAAGGGCGGACGTGGTTCGGGCATGTTTGGCGGCGGTTTCAGTGGTAAAACCTATTCGGGCGACTACCTGATGAAGGTTGGGATCTCGTTGCCTAACAACAGTGAATTGACTAGTGCGGTGATTGAGATTACTGAAGCGAAATAGTTTTTCCCAGTGTTTGAAGTACCCCGGTCAGCAAAAATGTCCGGGGTATTTTTTTATTCCTGAAGCAAATGATCAGCCGATTGTAAAATCTTCATTTTTAAACTCTCCGGATAATTTGGATGATCGGCCAGAAATTGCCCAACAACCGCTGCTGCTTCTTTGCTGTTGTGTCCTTTTAGTAAATTATCGAGCCACGATTTCGGGAAAAAGATATCGCCCGTTCGCTGAATTTCCTGCAGCTCTTCCAAGGCCGGACGAATGTATTTCACTGCCTCCGTTTGCCGTGATGGATGATTCAAAAAGGCCATTGCCTGGTCAACCCAGGGCTCATGTTCCCGGTTTTCTTCCTGAAGCAGCGACTCAAAGAAACGATCCCGCTCAGCTTTATCCGGATTCAGGCTTTTCCGTACAAATGCGAACTGCGCTTTTTTGTCGGAATTGCTGATTCGGTTTTCCTGATCGTTTAAAATTTGAATGGCTTTTTCGGGCTGTTTGAGTGCCAGTTGGTAGGCCAGTTCGTTTTGTTGATCGGCACTGAGTTTAATTTCCGGATGAAATACCGGTGTATTCAGGCATTCTTCCAGTTTAGCGAGTGTTTCCTGTGTTTTTGCAATTTTTATGATGGTATTTACCAATGCCGTTTGCAGGTTTTTACGCGCAGTGTATTCTTTCCAAAGCGTGACTTCTAGTTCCTTTTGAATTGCATTTTGTTGTTCGGGCGAAGCTTTATACAAATAGCACAATTCCAAATAACTAAGTAAACGCTCAAAAATCACGGAATTGTTTTCTGCCGGAAGCTGACCGACCATAAATTTTAGATAGTCACTGTTAGCAATCTTATTTTTATATAGATTTTCAGTCAGGTCAGTAAGTGCAGATGCTCTCAAAACATCGTCTTTGAATTCAGCAAAATGGTGCATGAAATAGCGAGCCGTGGCTGAATCTATTTCCACAAAACCATAAGTTTTCCCTTTGGCGTTGAGGTAAAGCCACTCGGGTTTTGATTCAGAAAAAAGATCTTTTAACGTTGTAGAAGACGAGTTTAAAATGACTTTCTGCTGTCCGATTTTGCCGTTTTCAGCAAATACCAGATCAATCTCCAAAGGCCAGACGCGGTTTCGTGCAAAAGGATCATGCTGCTCTATAATTAAATCGTTCGCTTCAATACGGGCTTTAATCGTTGGCCGCCCGGCTTCGTCAACCCAACTGGCCGACCAGCCTGGTAGTTCATCGGTTTTGCTGGTATTTAGAATATCAATTAAATCCTGCCAGCTGGCATTGCCGTAGGCATTTTCAGAGAGGTATTGCTGAAGTCCCTTTTGCAGGGTCGTTTCTCCAATTTTTTGTTCCAACATGCGCATCACAATGGGGGCTTTGTGGTAAATAATGGCGCCGTATAAACTTCCAGCATCCATCATGTTGGCCAGTTTTTGCCCGATGGCATTGGCTCCCAGTGTTCGATCGACCGAATAAGCCACATCGTAATGAGCCAGCAAAAACTGCAAATCGAAATTGAATTGAGGGAACATGGGGGTTACCACTTTATCAGCAATAAAATTGGCAAACACTTCTTTCATCCACACCTCATTGAACCAGGGCATGGTAACCATGTCGCCAAACCACATGTGTGCCGTTTCGTGGGCGATGAGGTTGGCGCGCTTCAGCAGTTGCTGCTGGGTCGGATTTTTATCAAGAAACAAGCTGGATGCCTTGTAAAGCGTGGCTCCCGGATGCTCCATGCCGCTGTACTGAAACGATGGGATAGCTACCAGATCGTACTTTTCGAACGGGTAGGGGATGCCGGTGTAATTCTCAATCCATCGGAGTGAATTGAAGACCAGCGCAAAAATGGAATCTACATTGTTCTTTAGTTCTTCTTCCTTTTCGCGGTGGTAAAGTACCACGGTTTTCCCGTTTTTTGTTTGGTTTATGGTGTCGAATTTTCCGGCTGAAAAAGCAAACAGGTAGGTTGGTAACGGTTTGGTAAGTTTAAAATCCAGTGCTTTTACAGCTCCGGAAACGATTTCCTTTTCGAGAGGTCCGTTTGCAACAGCCTTCCATTCGGCCGGAATATCGAGATGCAGCTTGAACTGAGCTTTCAAATCAGGTTGATCAAAACACGGAAAGGCAGTGGATGCCCTGTCAGGAACGAAAAGTGTGTATAAAAACTCCGGATTTCGGTTGAGCGACCAATCGGGGCTCGTAAAACGGAGTTTTATTTCGTTTGTTCCGGTTTTTAAATCCGACTTGCTGATGACCAGGTGCCCTTTTTGAATGCCAATTTCGGTACTTTTTCCATTCGCTGAAACAGAATATTTTACTGTGGTATCGCCTTTAAAGTCGAATTGCAAATCTCGCTGCACACTTTTCAGGTCAAACCGAATCGTTGCTGCCCCGGTTACCGGTTCCTTTAAACTGGCAGGAATGCTAAAATTCAGATCGTAAATAATATTCGACACGACCGATTTTCGTTCACGGGCAAGTTCTTCGGTAACTCCCTTTTCAACCGAAAGTTTGGCTGGAGCACAAGCAGCAAAAAGTAAAGTCAGCGCAAAAGCTTGGAATAAATGTCTCATATTCAGGTTTATTGCTTTCCAATTTCCGAAGGCGGAACCCCAAAGTATTTGCGGAAGCAACGCGAGAAGTAGAGCGGATCGTTGAATCCGACCATGTAGCTGATTTCGGAAATGGTGTGCTGGCCACTGTTATTTTGTAGCATCTTCTTCGCCTCTTTAAGCCTGATGTTGCGTACGAACTCGGTGGCCGACTGTCCGGTGAGCGATTTCAGTTTCGAATACAGCAGGGTTTTGCTTGTATTCATCAGCTGGCAGAACTGCGGAACATCGAACTCCGAATTGTCGATGTTGTCGTAAACCACACGGATGGCACGGTCGAGGAATTCGTGGTCGCCCTGATTTTGAACGAAGGTATTCAGCTCCAGTTCTTCCTGGTCAGCAAAGCGATCTTTCATCCTCCGGCGGTTATCAATCAGGTTGAAGCAACGAACAATCAGTTCATTCATCCGGAATGGCTTGGTAATGTAATCGTCGGCCCCAATGCTTAAACCTTCAACGATATCTTCTTCCGAGTCACGGGCAGTGAGCAGAATGACCGGTAAATGGCTGGTTGCCGGATCAGATTTCAGCATTTTACAGAATTCCATTCCGGTTATTCCGGGCAGCATAACGTCAGAAATCACCAAATCAAACATTTCGGTTTTAAGGAGTTCAAACGCTTTTTCAACCGAACCAACTCCCTTTACCGAGAAGTAATTCTTTAGTTCATCGGTAATAAACCGAAGCATTGGCTCTTCGTCTTCAATAAGCAGGACTGATGCTTTTTCGCCCCAGTTTAACTTCGAAAGATTGATGTCAGCCTTTTCTTTACTGGTTTGTTCTGTTGTTTTTTCGGCAGGCACCAAAGGTAAAATCACGTAAAAGCTGGTGCCGTGAATCCCATCGCTAATCACTTCAATGGTTCCCTGATGGAGGTTGACCAGCTCTTTAACCAACGACAGACCAATGCCACTTCCCGGAATTCTGGTGAATTTTTCGTTTTTCAGGCGGTAGAAACGGTCGAAAATATTTTGCTGCATGTCCTTTGGAATGCCAGGTCCCGAGTCGTTTACCCACAGGTTAAGCTTATCTCCGGGATGATCAATTTTCGCAATCAGTTCAATCTTCTCATTTTCCGGAGTGTATTTAAAGGCGTTCGAAAGCAGGTTTACTACAATTTTTTCAAGTTTATCGGCGTCGTATTTCACCCACAGTTCCTTAATGTTGCATTCGAAGTTGAACCTGATATTTTTCTCGTGTGCCAGCGGTGAGTAGTAGTTGGTTATGTTGCGAAGCTGCAAAATGAGGTCGCCCGGACTAATTTCGAGCTGTATTTTGCCTGCTTCAATCCGCCGGAAATCGACTACCTGGTTAACCAGATTATTCAGTCGCTGAACATTGTTGTAAATCAGTTCCAGGTGGCTTTCCGACTCGTTACGTTTTTTAGCCTTATCAATCAGTTTTTGAAGTGGCAATGAAATCAATGTAAGCGGAGTTTTAAGCTCATGCGAAATATCTGTGAAAAGCCTGAGTTTTAACTGATCGAGCTCATGGATTTGCTTGTTGCGGGCATACAGCCTGATTAACAGCCACGCGATAATGCCCAGGAAAGTCAGGATGGTGAGGATGAACCATGCCCGCATATAAACCGGACGCAACACCGTAAATGAAATACGGGCCGGGCTGGGTTCAATATTGTTGTCGAGATCGCGGGCACGAACATCCAGAACATAGTTTCCGGGATCCAAGTCGAGAAAAACACTCGATTTTTCGGTTGAAAACGGCGACCATTGTTTGTCGTTCAGCCTGTACGAAAATTGTATTTTTCCAGCAGGAGTCTGGTTCCAGAAGTCGATGCCTGTATAGGTTATAATTACATTCCCCGATGAGGAGATTTCACGGTCGGAGAATAAGATATTTGTTTTAGGCGGGGTACTCTCTTTGCGGTAAAAAGTAGTTTTAAAACTTTGGGGACTCTCTGTGTTTTTGAAATCGTACAAATACCACTCGCGAGTGGCCTGATTAATCCAAAGTGCTCCGTCGGTCGACTTTTGCAGAAAACCTCTTTCGCGTTGAATACTCAAGTCTGGATGAATGATTTGAGGAATGAACTGCTTCCCGTCGAAGAACGAGATGCCTTTATCGGAGGCAATATAAACCGAACTGTCGCTTTCTGCATAGATATTGGTAACCATGTTGCTGGCCAGTCCATTAAATGTGGTAAACCGGCTCCATTTTTTACCATCGTTGTAAAACAGACCAGTTCCTCCCTGAGCCACCCAAATATGGTCAGACGGGGTAATTTCGATGTCGTCGGTCCAGCTTAACGATTTGGCCGGAAGCTCAACCTGGTGACTTTTTTTTCCATCGAACATGATTAGTGTATTTCCTGAAAACCAGATGTTTCCGTTGGATGTCTGACCAAGTGACGGGATTCGTTGGGGAACTTTATTGCTTGTAAAACGTTGCCATACTGACCGTTTGTAATTATAGGCAACAAATCCGCCTTTAAAGATTGTATTGTCGAGTTCAAGAACGCCATTCACCGGAAAAGCAACAGCCGAATCGCCCAGTTCCCGAATCCCGTCGTATGCAATGCCGAGGTATAGATCAGGAAAAGAAGTGCGAACCCAGCGACCATTGACATACCGGGCAATAGCTGCTTCCTGGTTATGGCTCCCGGCAGCCCACAACCCACTGTTGGGCGAATAATGCATGCTCATGGCCATATCCATCAGGCCATCGCTGGTCGTGAACTTTTGAAAGCTTTGCATCGAGGGGTCGCAAGTCACAACTTCGCCGGTATTGGTGGTAAACCAGTATTTGCCATCGGGCGTGTTGCAGCAGAAATTAAGTCCGAGGAAGGTTCCGAAGGTTTTTGTAGACAAATCAATTTTCATGAGGCTACCGTTACTTCCAAAAATAAACATGTTGTCCTGAGCATCGATGTAAATTTCCATATACGAAAGCGGAAGCGCCACTTCGGGGTACTGATAAACCTTCCATCCTGATGAAGTGAGCGAATAAAGTTTGCTGTGGCCGCCAATCCAGAGATTTCCGTCCGATGTTTCAGCAACAGTGGTTTTTACATTGTCGCCACCATACATTTTAAGGTTAATGCTTTTCCATTTTTCTTCAGGAATAAGGTATTGCAAAAGCGCGATATTTGGGTTCCCGCTGGTTATCCAAAGCGAATTTTTGTGCTCGTAAATGGCAGTAACATCACCGGTTGACAAGGTTGGCATTTTTACAAATTTCCATCCGGGCGAGCTGTGCGGAAGTTTGGTAAGGTCTATCGTCCCCAGGTTTTTGTCGGGACTCTCAATTGTCATCCAAACTCGCTGTGCCCGGTTTATCGACAGGCTAAAAACCGGGAATTTTGCTTCTTTAATCGTGTTTAGCCTGTAATCGTTGCCTTTTTCAAGTTTGAGAATATTCAGTACCGCACCGCTTTCATTTATTTCGAAATAACCTTCAGGATTGAGACAGTAGGTAGCTTTTGGGGTAATTTTCAGTAAGCCAAAATCGCAGCCAATCCAAACATCACCGTTCGAATCGGTAACGAAGTTCCGCTGTGAATTAAACTTTAAATTGAGTATTTTCCGGAATTCGCCTTCTTTATATCTGAAAACTCCGTTTGAGGTTGTGAGTAAAAGGTTATTGTTTTTCTCGAAAATCATGGATTCAATCGAGCTGCTGTCGGGAATAAACTGCACGGTTTTGTAGCCGTCGTAATAAACAGCTTTGTTGCCAATTCCCATCCACATGCCTTTGTCGTGTCCCCTGGCCACACACGAGATTCGAATGGTGTCGTATTCCGGAAAATCGGTCCAGCGCCAGGGTTCAAGCACCGGATTGGCAAGTTGGGGTTTATAAGGTCCGACGCCCCAAGACTGAGTTGTGAACAGAACAATTCCTAAGAGTAAAATAAGTTTCAGGTTTTTGATCACTTTTTTATTCTTGAACATGAGTAATGGTTGAGAGGGTCTCAAAAATAATAAAATTTCAATGACTATTGCTGAATTTAAAAAATGACAAAACCCGAGTTAATCCTGTTCTATTTCATTTTGACGATAATTATAAACTTCTATATTTGAAAACCAGTTCGGGGTTATAACCAATAATTATAAACTACTTCTATGCGTTATTCTCTCCTTTTATTCCTTGTGCTTTTTGTAGCACAAAAGTCGATGGCTCAATTTGATAAGTATTTCGATGAAAAGACTCTGCGTCTCGACTATTATCATTGCGGCAATGCGGTTACCGAAAAGTATTTTTTTGATGAACTGATTCAGGAACCTTTTTGGGCCGGTTCGGAAACCAACCTGATTGATGCCACCGGATACGGTACTCATTTGCTGGAAGTCCGTACGGTTGGCTCGAACGAGTTAATTTACTCGAAGGGCTATTGTACTTTGTTTGACGAGTGGCAAACCACCAGCGAAGCCCGAACAACCGATTGCTGTTATCCCGAATCTGTTGTTATGCCATTTCCGCGTGAAAAAGTGGTTGTTTCGATTTTAACCAGAGATAAAAAAAGCGAATGGCAAAAACAATTTGAATATCAGGTTGATCCGAAAAGCTATTTCATTAAAAAGGAACGCGAGAAACTACCAGTTTTTGATGTTGTTCATTCAGGAAATCCGAACAAAAAGGTTGATATCGTTTTGTTGCCTGAAGGTTATACCGAAGATCAGAAAGAGTTATTCAAGGCTGATTGCAAGAAGTTTGCAGAGGAGTTTTTACGTTATTCACCGTACTCTGAGAATAAGGATAAATTCAATATTCGCGGGGTTTGGGCGGCTTCAAGCCAGGAAGGGCCTGATGTTCCGGGTGATGATGTATGGAATAAAACCCGTTTGAATGGTTCGTATTATACCTTCGATTCGGAGCGATACCTGATGATCAAAGATTTTCAGGAAGTTCGGAATGTGGCCGGCAATGCTCCTTACGATTATATTTACATTTTGGCCAATACCGAAAAATATGGTGGTGGCGCCATCTATAACTTTTATGGAATCAGCGCGGCACATCACCCTAATGAAGCTGGTAAAATATACATCCACGAATTTGGACACTTATTTGCCGGGCTTGGCGACGAATATGTCGGTGGCGTTGAATATTCAGATTTTTACCCGACAAATGTTGAACCCTGGGAACCAAACCTGACCACCTTGGTCGATTTTAACCGGAAATGGAAGTCGATGTTACCTGCTGGCACAAGTGTTCCAACCCCAACTAAACCTGAAAATCAGCAAAAATTAGGAGTCTACGAAGGTGGAGGCTACGTTTCGAAAGGTGTTTACCGCCCATGGATCAACTGCCTGATGAATAACCTGCATACTATCGATGTTTTTTGCCCGGCATGCAGTAAGGCCATTCAGGAGATGATTGATCTCAACTGCAAATAAAGTTACCTATAGCAAAACAAAATATGCCGGATCAAAACCTAGCTTTTTGATTCGGCATATTTTTTAAAGTTATTCAGTATAGATTGCCATCCGCTTTTTTGAAGTTCCAGCGAATTTACTCCCTCAGCTTCAAAACTTTCGATAATTGAAGTGGCATTTTCGGTTGGCGAGAAGCTGATATGAACTTTTCGTCCATCCTCAATCACATACACAATCAATTCATTCTCTTTTATTGCGAGGTACTTACCCGAGAAGTCGAATCCAAAACTACCATCTTTAGCTTCCATTCGGCACAGAAAACCACCGCCAATTCGCATATCGTTTTCAGCATGTGGAGTGTGCCAATCGTCGGAGGCATTGTTCCATTGGGTAATATGTTCGGGTAATGTCCAAAGTTTCCAAACCTGATCAACCGGGGCATTTACAGTAGTTTCCACAGTAATAATTGTTTTTTCTTTCGTTTCCATAGCTTACATGTTTGTTTAGATACTAAAAACAACAAGGCACTAATTTGTTCATGCGTGCAATCTGATTTGGGTTGTCAGAGGTTGTCTCCTTTGTTCAAATTCCTTAATTTTAACCAACTTAAAACCTTTTGTCATGACCTCAACTAAGAATTATCCGTTATCGCGTCGTAGTTTCATTAAATTTTCAGCAGCAACAACTGCAGGTATTTCGATGCTTTCGCTTGAAGGGTTTAGTTCTGCCAAAATGCCGTCGCCTGTCAAACGAAAATTTGGGAATTTGGATTTTGAAGTAACTACTCTGGGGCTTGGAGGTCAGGCATCGTTACAATGGACGCCTGCAGATGTTGATCCGGTTCCGATTATTCTGAAAGCATTTAAGCTGGGAATCAATTATTTTGACACCTCGAACCTGTATGCCGGAAGTCAGTTGAACTACAATAAAGCGTTCAAAATGCTGAATCTGATTCCGGGAGAACCAGATTACGACGAGAAACTTAGGAAATCGATCTGGCTGACCAGCAAAACCTGTATGCGGTGGGGAAAGCCAGGTTGGCCCGAACGTAAAAACGTGAACAACTGGTCGAACGGAATGCCCGAAGTGAAATGCGCTGTTGACGATTTAAAACGGTCGCTTTCGCAAATGTTTGGCGACAACAAGGGAGGATATCCTGAAGGGGCTTACCTGGATATGATTCTGATTCATACCCTGAATACGATGGAAGAGGTTGATGTACTTTACGAAGGACTGGAAACTCCACTCGATCCTAAAGGAAATTTTGGCGCCTTGGTTGCTCTGCGCGATTACCGTGACGGTACAAACCTTACAGGGATGAATCCAAAAAAAGAAAAACTCGTTAAGCATATCGGGTTTTCAGGTCATGCCAATCCACCGGCAATGGTTGATATGATTCAGCGCGACGAGTATGGTATTTTGGAGGGGATGCTGATAGCCATCAATGCCAACGACAAAACCAGGTACAATATGCAGCACAATGTGATTCCGGTGGCGGCTGCCAAAGGAATGGGTATTATTGCCATGAAAGTATTTGCCGATGCGGCCATGTACCACAAAGAGCCTCGTTGGTCTCGCGATTCGGCTGATGTATTTCGCAAAGTGGGAACACCCGAATTGCCCAGCCGGCCACTCATCGAATATTCGCTCACAACTCCCGGAATTCATACTGCCATAATTGGTATTGGCCAGATTGACGACGATCCGATGAAATGTCAGTTGGTTCAGAATTTTTATGGGGCCCAGATCAAACCGAATGGAATGCCAGAGAGTGAGCGGAAGCGGATAGAAGAACAGGCTGGGAAGGTGAAACCTGATTCGAATTATTTCCAGATTGAAAAAGTAGGGCTGACGGCTCCCGAAAACCTGAGGAAAGATGGAAACAAACTTCTTTGGGACACTGCATTGTCCGGAGATTCTCCTATCAAAACTTACGAAATAATGATTAATGGGAAGAAGCTTGGCGAAGTAGTTCATAAACCACAAACGTTGAAAAGTAGGCCTTTTGTTTTTGAAGCATCAATCAAACCTGGCGACCAGGTTGAAGTTGTGGCTGTAGATGAAAGTGGCGGAAGAGATGCTGCTCGTTTGGCCTGATCTTCTTTGAAGCAAAAAGCACCGCTCTTTTTAACAGGAATGGTGCTTTTTGTTTGGTCGGGTCTCCCAAAGACGGTTGAGATCACTGCTTCAGGATAAAAATGCCATTGTGGGCAGTACCAATCCAAATGTTGTTATCGTAGTCAACTTTAATTACACGGATTTCATCTTCCGGTAAAATTCCTTCCGGAGAACTAATCCATTTTTCTCCGTTAAAAACATATAGGAAATAACCAGTTTTGCTTACCACACGGCTGGTTAGCCAGCAATAATTTCTCATGTCGGCTTTTGCTGTATAAACCCACAAACTTTTTTGATCAATGAAATCTGTATTGAGTATTTCCCAACCATTATCAGAATAAGTGTAAACCTTATTTATGTTTCCTGAAGCGGATGACAGTGTAAAATCTTCAATCAAATACATAGTTCCGGAAGGGCCAACAGTAAAACCATTAACCCAGTAAAATGTGCCATTTTTGTTCCCCAGACACTCCCATTGATTATTTAAATAGCGGAAAACGCTTGATTTAGTAACATATGTTTGTGTAACAACATATATTGCTCCTTCTTGGTCGATACAAATATCATCAATGACATATTGATTCAGAATTGAATTGTTTGGATTAAATAATTTGAATTCTTTTCCGTCATAAACCATTAATCCTCCTGCGTTAGCCTGGCTACTTGAAAACCAAACTTTTCCATCCAAACCAACCAAAACGTTGCTAACGTAATCTCTTGGCAGGTTCGAATTTGCTTTGTTAAACCAGGTAAACTTCTTTTCAGAAAGATGTCCCAGACCGCCCTCTTTGGTGCCAATCCACAATGATTCGTCTCCGGCAATTGAAAGTTCAAGGATTGAAAAATCAAGAGTGTATAATTCTATAAAAGTTTCATTTTTATAATGATAGAGATCTTTACCTGAAGCAATCCAAGTATTTCCATTATCATCCATTTCAATGGATGTTATATATTTTCCTTCCATTATTCGCCTTGTAATCTCAAAATGAACATCAGGCGAATAGTTTTTGATTGGATATTCTTTGGGGATTAAATCATTCTCCTCTTTTTTGCATGAGTTAGTAATAAATAGACATAGGAAAAATGTGAAGAGGCACATAAATATACGGAACGAAGATATCGGTAATTTCATTGAATATGAATGACATAAGTTTCCTAAAATTAATCATATTTTCGATAATATATTTATTATATCATAAAATATCCAGCTGGAAGTATGGATTTCAGGCAAATTTTCTGGCGATTAAGCCGAAGTTGTGGCTGTAGATGAGAATGGCGGAAGAGTTGCAACTCGTTTGGCCTGATCTTCTTTAAAGCAAAAAGCACCGTTCCTGATAGAAAGAACGGTGCTTTTTATAATAGTTGAACCTGTTTCCTATTCGCTTATAAATAGTCGTTTGCTCGAAAATTCAGGATCGCAGGTCAAATTAACTTTCAGTTTTCTGAAACCTGCTTCGTCACCCGGTGTTGGAATATGCGTTGAATGCACCTCGCAGCCACGCAATCCTTTCAGGTTTTCAAGAGCCATTTGCGCTGCCGGGTTCGATAATGCGCTTATAGCAAGCACTATCAGCGTTTCTTCCACATCGAGGCTGACCATCTTCCCGTTCAGTATGTCTTTTTTCAGGTGCGTCACCGAATCGATAATGCTTTTGGGCAGAAGATAAAGGTTGTCGGGCAATCCGGCCAGGTGCTTGGTGGCATTCAATATCAGGCTCGACGATGCATGCAGCAGTGGCGAGTTTTTCCCGGTAATAATGGTTCCGTCGTGCAGCTGAATTGCCGATCCACAAAATACACCGGCATTGCCTTTGCCAGAAGCTTCAGCTTCCTGTGCAGCCTCGCGGGCGGGTAGTACTACTTTTCGTTCTTCTTCCTTGGCGCCAATTTTATCCATAATCTCCATTGCTCGGTCAAAGGTGTCTTTCTCTGTCACCCCCATGGCATATTCAACAGCGCATTTGAAATACCTCCTGATAACTTCCTGGTGAGCGGCCTCAGATATAATATCATCGTCAACAATACCAGCACTGGCGCGGTTAACGCCCATGTCGGTTGGCGACTGATACATGGATTCGCCTCCAGTAATTTTTTCCAGAATGCGTTTCAGTAAATGGAATGCTTCGATGTCGCGATTATAGTTTACGGTTTCGATGTTATAGGCATTCCAATGATGAATGTCGATTAGATTTTCATCTCTCAAATCGGCAGTGGCTGCTTCATAGGCAATATTTACCTTGTGGTCGAGCGGAAGGTCCCAGATCGGGAATGTTTCGAATTTGGCATACCCGGCTTTATAGCCTTTTTTATATTCGTGATACAGGTTACATAGACAGGTGCCCAGTTTCCCGCTGCCTGGTCCTGGCCCGGTGACAATTACAATGGGTTTGGTGGTGGCGATGTATTCGTTTGCCCCATACCCTTCGTCGCTTACAATCAGGTCAACATCGGTAGGATATCCTTTGGTGGGGTAATGCAGGTAAACTTTTACGCCTCTTAGCTCAAGCTTGTTTTTAAAAGCAGTTGCTCCAGGCTGGTTTTGGTAACGGGTTATAACCACCGCCGTGATATTTATTCCCCATTCCCTGAAATCGTCGATAGTTTTTAGAGCATCCACGTCATAGGTAATTCCAAAATCAGCCCTGATTTTGTTCCGTTCAATATCGCCGGCATGTATACAAAGGATTACGTCGATTTTTTCCTTTAGTAATTGCAAAAGCCGCATTTTAACATTCGGATCAAATCCAGGCAGTACCCTGGCGGCATGGTAATCGTACAAAATTTTGCCTCCGAATTCAATGTAAAGCTTATCATCAAAACGGCTAACCCTCTCAAGAATAGCAGAAGTTTGTTCCTGAAGGTATTTTTCATTGTCAAATCCAATACGATTTGAATGCTCGGTAGTGCTCACGGTTAAAGGTATTTCAGAATTATTTTCAGGGTTCCAATATTAGTAAAATTTGGGCTTTGAAACGCTTTCTCCGCAGGTTAATTACTCTCAATTCATAATTGAAGCCAATTTTGAATTTATATAAAACCTGTATTAAGAATAGGGGGTGTTTTGAATAAATAACCTGCTGAAATTTATAAACCCTTAATTTGATTTATCTTTGAAACTTTAAAACTGATTTATTATGAAATAGCCGCGTGTTCCATTGTATGCGCAAACTGAAAATGTATAAGTGGCTATTCGCGTAGTGGATTTCTCTTCAGCCAATCTCATTTTGTTGGGACTTTTGACTAAAGGAAAATGTTAATACGCAATTAAAAGACAACAAACAAAAATTTATACAAATGAAACTTTGGGATAAAGGAACTTCGGTTAACTCGCTGATTGAGAGTTTTACAGTTGGAAAAGACCGTGAAATGGATTTATATCTGGCAAAATTCGACGTTTTGGGATCGATAGCACATGCCAAAATGTTGACAACCATTAATTTGCTTACCAATACTGAGTTTGTTGAACTTCAAGCCGAACTGATAAACATTTACCAAATCATAGAGAAGGGCGATTTTAAGATTGAAGAAGGAGTTGAAGATGTTCATTCGCAGGTTGAACTGATGCTCACCCGTAAATTGGGAGATACCGGTAAAAAAATCCACAGCGGCCGTTCGCGCAACGATCAGGTTTTGCTCGATCTGAAACTGTTTACCCGTTCCGAAATTCAGGATCTGGTTATGTCGGTTTGTGGTTTGTTCGATAAGCTTTTGACCAAAGCGCTAATGAATCAACAATATTTGATGCCCGGCTATACGCATTTGCAGGTAGCCATGCCATCGTCGTTTGGCCTTTGGTTCAGCGCTTACGCCGAAAGTCTGGTTGATGACCTCGTTTTGCTGAAAGCCGCTTATCAGATTACGAATCAGAATCCGCTTGGATCTGCTGCCGGATATGGTTCATCGTTTCCCCTTGATCGCCATATGACTACAAACTTGTTGGGATTCAGTTCGATGAATTACAACGTGGTTTATGCCCAGATGGGGCGCGGCAAGATGGAAAAAACTGTGGCTTTTGCGCTTGCATCAATTGCAGCAACCATTTCGAAATTTGCATTTGACGTGTGTTTGTTTATGAGCCAGAACTTTGGTTTTGTATCACTTCCTGATGAGCTGACAACCGGCTCGAGCATTATGCCGCACAAGAAAAACCCCGATGTTTTCGAGCTCGTTCGCTCGCACTGCAATAAAATACAGGCCATTCCTTATCAAATAAGCCTGATGACTAACAACCTGCCTAGCGGGTATTTCCGCGATTTGCAGATATTGAAAGAAGTATTCCTTCCTGCTTTTGGAGAACTGGCTGATTGTATTGCCATTGCCGGCTTTGCTATCGATCACATGACCGTAAATACCAATATTATGGCCGACGATCGGTACAAATATGCGTACAGCGTTGAAGATGTGAATAAGCTGGTGATGCAGGGTGTACCTTTCCGCGATGCCTATAAACAGGTGGGTGGCCAGATCAATGCCGGAACTTACGAACCAACGCGCGAGGTTAATCATACACATGCCGGAAGTATTGGCAATTTGTGTCTCGACGAAATTGCGGAAAAGATGCTTGCTGTTGTTGAAAGTTATGAATTTGATCAAATTGAAGCCGCTTTTTCGAACTTATTGAACTCAAATCAGTAATAATTTGTAGCTTTTTGTGTTGAAAAGCGGTTTTTTGCTGGAAATACCATCTGTTAATTAATCGTTATTTTTTAGATTCGGGAGGTTGTATTGGGCTGTTTGTTTTAAATTGTCAAGTGTTTGATTTTATGTGTTTTATCAAATAACTGATACGACTTTTGTATTTTGCAGTCAGCTAATTTAATGGTCAACACGATTCTTTGATTGGACATTTGTATAAAAATAACTACTTTCGCTTTCAGTTCGTAAGAAAAAAGATTGATTTACTTATAATTTTTTACTTTTTGCGAATCGAATTGCACAGAATGATTTATTAAAAGGTCAATCTGGAAACTTTTGCAAGAACAAAATATTTAAAAATAGAAATGATGAGTTTAGGATTGCCAAAAGCGCAAGGGTTGTACGATCCAGCCAATGAGCACGATAACTGCGGAATCGGTTTTGTGGCCCACATCAAAGGCCAGAAATCGCACGACATTATCGAGAGAGGGTTACAGGTTCTTGAAAATATGGAACATCGTGGTGCCACCAGTGCCGACAATAAAACGGGCGATGGTGCCGGTATTTTAATGCAGATACCCGATCAGTACATCAAGGAAGTGTTGAAGGTGGATATACCTGCTTCGGGTAAATTTGGAACAGGTTTGATCTTTTTGCCACAAGACAGGAAGGAAGCCGCTTTATGTCAGGAGGTTTTGACCAAGTACATTGCTCATGAAGGACTTACGCTGATTGAATATCGCGATGTTGCTGTTGATAGCTCTGCCCCCGGAGAAATTGCCAAGTTGACCGAACCTTATATCCGTCAGGTTTTTATTAAAGCCGATCTGGAGCAGGAAGTTTTGGAGCAGAAATTATATCTGGTACGCAAACAGGCAGAGAAAGAAATTCGTGAATCGAAACTGAAATTCCGTCAGGCATTTTATGTTCCGAGTTTATCGACAAAGACCATTATATACAAAGGTATGCTTACTTCGGGACAGCTGCGCGAGTATTTCAAAGACCTCGCACATCCGAAGTTTACCAGTGCCATTGCTCTTGTGCATTCGCGTTTCAGTACCAATACATTCCCAACCTGGGATCTGGCTCAGCCATTTCGTATGATTGCCCACAACGGTGAAATCAACACTGTTAAAGGTAACCGTATGTGGATGTCGGCCCGCGAATCGCTCCTGAAATCAGAAATTTTTGGAGAAGATTTAACCAAATTATTCCCGGTAATCGAACCCAACAAATCCGACTCAGCTTCATTCGATAATACATTGGAATTCCTTCACATGGCCGGACGTTCAGTTCCGCATGTGTTGTGTATGATGATTCCGGAATCGTTCAATGAGAAAAACCCTATTCCTGAAAGTCTGAAGGCATTCTACGAATATCATTCAACCATTATGGAACCGTGGGACGGTCCAGCATCAATGGTATTTTCGGATGGCCGCTATATTGGTGGAACACTCGACCGTAACGGATTGCGTCCGTCGCGTTTCGTTATCACCAAAAACGATATGATCGTGATGGGTTCCGAAGTAGGCGTTCAGGTTTTTGCTCCTGAAGAAGTGAAGGAAAAAGGCCGTTTGCGTCCAGGAAAAATCCTTTTGGTTGATACCAAGCTTGGAATTATTATTCCTGATAAAGAAGTTAAAGCCCAACTGAGTTCACGTAATCCATACGGAAACTGGTTGAGGGAAAATCGCCTTCAAATGCAGGACATTGAAGTGAAACAACGTGTTTCTTCCTCAATGGGTGATCAGTTTTCTACCTATTCGAAAGTGTTTGGCTATTCGAAGGAAGACATGGAAATGATTCTGAAACCCATGGCTGTTACTGGTGACGAACCAACCAGCTCGATGGGTAACGATACTCCGCTGGCCTGTTTCTCAGAAAAGCCGCAGCGTTTCTTCAATTATTTCCGCCAGGTGTTCGCGCAGGTAACCAACCCGCCAATCGACTCGATTCGCGAAGGTTTGGTAATGTCGCTAACCAACTACATTGGCTCGCTGCACAGCAATATCCTCGACGAATCACCGGTACACGCCAAACTGATCAAATTCGACGATCCGATTATTACCAATACCGACTTAGGTAAAATCAAGGATTTCAAGCACGAGCAATTCTCGCATGTTACTATCCCGATGGTTTTCCCTGTAAAAGAGGGTGTTGAAGGGTTTAAAAGAGCATTTGATAACCTGCTTAAACTGGCAGAACAAGCCGTTGACGACCATAAAAATTTCATCATTCTTTCTGACCGTCAGATTTCCGAAGAATTCGCTCCGATTCCATCGCTATTGGCAGTGGCAGCAGTTCACCACCACCTGATTCAGACTCAAAAGAGGATGCAGATCGGTATTATTGTTGAAACAGCCGAAGCCCGCGAGGTATCGCATTTCGCGATGTTGTTCGGATTTGGTGCCAGTTCTGTAAATCCATACCTGGCCTTTGCCGCCATCAACGACATGGTGAAGAGTGGCGAAATCAGCATGGAATACTCGAAAGCCCGTTACAATTACATCAAATCAATTAACAAAGGTTTGCTGAAGATCCTGTCAAAGATGGGTATCTCAACACTGCGCAGTTATCATGGCTGCCAGTTGTTCGAAGCGCTGGGCATTTCCGACGAAATTATTACCAAATATTTCACCGGAACTGCATCTAAATTCGGCGGAATCGGCTTCGAAGAAATTTGTCAGGAATCGTTGCTTTTCCACAAGGAAGCTTTTGGTAAAAAGAAACACCTCATCAACAACAGTTTTGAGTCGGCCGGAACTTACCATTACCGGAAATATGGCGAACACCACGCCTGGAATCCTGAAACCATTGGTTTGCTGCAGTGGGCTACCCGCACCAACGACTACAGTGTTTTCAAGGAATTCAGTAAAAAGGTTGACGCTGAAAACTCGAAGCCAACTTTCATTCGCGGATGTTTGACATACAAACGTAACCCGATTGATATTTCGCAGGTTGAGCCGGTTGAAAACATCATGAAACGCTTTGTAACCGGAGCGATGTCGTATGGTTCAATCAGCAAAGAAGCACACGAAGCGCTTGCTTTGGCCATGAACTCGATTGGCGGCCGAAGTAATACCGGTGAGGGTGGTGAAGACGCTGAACGTTTTGCAACAAACAAGCGAAGCGCTATTAAACAGGTGGCATCAGGCCGTTTTGGGGTGACCAACAACTACCTCATCAACGCCGACGAATTACAGATTAAAATTGCCCAGGGTGCGAAGCCGGGAGAAGGTGGCCAGTTGCCGGGCTTCAAAATCAATAATATTATTGCCAAGTTGCGTAACTCAACACCAGGTATTACCCTGATTTCGCCACCACCTCACCACGATATTTACTCGATTGAGGATTTGGCCCAGTTGATTTACGACTTGAAAGTAACCAACCCTCGCGCCAAAGTATCGGTGAAACTGGTTGCCGAAAATGGGGTAGGAACCATTGCTGCCGGTGTGGCCAAAGCATTCTCCGATTTGATTACCATTTCGGGATGTGAAGGCGGTACAGGCGCCAGCCCTGCCAGTTCGATCAAATTTGCCGGTCTGCCTATTGAATTAGGTATTGCCGAAACACAGCAGACACTGGTAATGAATAACCTCCGTGGCCGCGTAAAACTGCAGGTTGACGGTCAGTTGAAAACTGGACGTGACGTGGTGATCCTTGGTTGTTTGGGAGGTGAAGAATTTGGTTTCTCAACTTCGGCACTGATCACATTAGGGTGTATCATGATGCGTAAATGTCACCTGAATACTTGTCCTGCCGGTATTGCCACTCAGGACGAAACCCTACGCAAACGGTTCATCGGCCGCTCTGAATTTGTGGTTAATTTCTTCCGCTTTATTGCTACTGAAGTTCGCGAAATTCTGGCTGAGATGGGATTCACTTCGTTCGACGAAATTGTAGGTCGTTCCGACTTGCTTATGCCTAATCCTGACGCGATGAACTGGAAAATGAAGAAAATGGACTTCTCCAAGCTCATTCACATGCCTGAAGAAGCCAAACAATATGACATCCGGAATACTTACCTGAATATTAAGTCTGTTGAGGAACATCTGGATCACACCCTGATTCGCGAGGCCAACAAAGCCATCAAGAGTAAGGAAAAAGTATGGCTGGCACACACCATTACCAATGTCGATCGTACTGTAGGAGCCATGTTATCCGGAGAAATTTCACGTCGTTACGGCGAAGAAGGTTTGCCAAACAATACCATCATGGCTAATTTCACCGGAACAGCCGGACAGAGTTTTGGTGCATTCCTGGTAAAAGGGCTGAGTTTCCGTCTGGAAGGCGATTCGAACGACTACATCGGTAAAGGTCTTTCCGGAGGTCGCATTATCGTAGTTCCTCCAACCGGATCAACCTTTAACCCTGAAGAAAACATCATCATCGGAAATACTTCATTCTACGGTGCCACTTCGGGAGAAGCGTATATCCGTGGTGTGGCAGGCGAACGTTTCTGCGTGCGTAATTCGGGTGCCAAAGCTGTTATTGAAGGTAGCGGCGACCACTGCTGCGAATATATGACCGGCGGACGTGTGGTTGTGCTGGGTTCTACCGGACGTAACTTCGCAGCTGGTATGAGCGGCGGTATCGCTTATGTACTCGATCAGGAAGGAAACTTCGAGTATTTCTGCAACAAAGGTCTGGTTGAACTCGGACCGGTGGAGGATAAAGCCGACATCATCGAACTTCAGGATATGATTAACAAACACCTGTTATACACACAAAGTACAATGGCTGCCAAGATCCTAACCAACTGGGACGAGTATTTGCCAAAATTCGTGAAGGTTATTCCGTTCGAGTATAAGAAAGTGCTGGAAGAAATGAAACTGCGCGAACTGGAGAAAAAACTTCAGTTGAGCGAAGACAACCCAACACGCCACGAGTAAATAAGTTTGGAGTTAGGAGTGCCAAAAGTTCGGAGTTAAAACTTCAGGCACTTTACAATTTAAATAATAAAATGCAGAGAGGTTCGGGTTTAAAACTTTAGGCACTTCGAACTTTAGGCATTCGACACTTAAAAATAAAAACATCATGGGAAATCCAAAAGGTTTCATGACAATAGGACGGAAAGACGCAGGTTACCGTCCGCTGAATGACAGAATTTACGATTACGGTGAAGTGGAGCAGACGCTCGACGACAAAGACCGTATTGACCAGGCTGCGCGCTGCATGGACTGCGGTGTGCCGTTCTGCCACTGGGGTTGCCCGGTAGGAAGTAAAATTCCGGAATGGCAGGATCTGGTGTATAAAGCCAACTGGAAGGGAGCCTACGAAATTCTGCATTCGACAAACAGTTTTCCTGAATTTACAGGTCGTGTTTGCCCGGCACCGTGCGAAAAATCGTGCGTACTGGCCATCCACAACGAAGCGGTTACCATTCGCGAAAACGAAGCGTCGACTGTTGAACATGCCTTCAATTTAGGATTTGTTCAACCACGCATTCCTGAAGTTCGCACCGGCAAAAAGGTAGCCGTTGTAGGTTCAGGTCCTGCCGGGCTATCGGCTGCCGATTTGCTCAATCAGGCCGGGCACGAAGTAACTGTTTTCGAGAAAAACAATGCAATCGGAGGTCTGCTTCGTTTCGGTATCCCTGATTTTAAACTCAGCAAAACTGTGATCGATCGCCGTCTGGAAATCTTCCTCGACGAAGGCATTAATTTCAAAACCAATGTAAACGTTGGTGTCGATATTACCCGCGAACAACTGCTCGAACAGTTTGACGCTGTTGTGCTGGCCAACGGAGCCGAGCAACCACGCGATCTGCCGGTGGAAGGACGCGAATTGGACGGTGTTCATTTTGCAATGGATTTCCTGAGCCAGTCGAACAAACGCATTGCCGGAGAAATTATTCCTGAAGAAATAAGCATTACTGCAAAAGATAAACGTGTATTGGTAATTGGTGGTGGTGATACCGGTTCGGATTGTGTGGGTACATCGGTTCGTCAGAAAGCAAAAAGCATTCTGCAAATCGAAATCCTTCCTAAACCGGCAACCCAACGCGCCGACAACAATCCATGGCCATACTGGCCCAATACGCTGCGCACATCGAGCTCGCACCTCGAAGGTTGTGAACGTCGCTGGAGTTTGTCAACTCAGCGTCTGATCGGTGAAAACGGGGTTGTAAAGCAAGCCGTGCTGGTTGGTGTTGAATGGGCTAAAGATGAAGCCGGAAGATGGATCATGACCGAAAAAGTAGGTTCGATGGAAATCATCGATGTTGATCTGGTATTGCTGTCGATGGGTTTCACGCAACCTGTTCATAATGGTTTGCTCGATACTCTCGGTATTGAATACGATGCTCGCGGAAACGTGAAAGTAAACGACAAGAAGCAGACTTCGATCGATAAAATCTTTGCTTGCGGTGACGTTGAATCTGGCGCCAGTCTTGTGGTTCGTGCCATTCAGGCCGGAAAAATTGCTGCTGCCAACGTTGACGAATTCCTTTCGGAAGAATAGAAACCAAACGCATCCTATATTTCAAAAGCCGGTTCCATTTTTTTGGAGACGGCTTTTTATTTTCACAGGCAGGTGCAAATTTGTTTTTTACTGATTTACAGCGATCACTTCAAATAGTTGTGGGGATTAATAACAGAGACGTCTACATCAGTCCTTTTGTCCTCAAGCCGGACAGGCTCTTTCTTTTCCAATCGATGAAAAGAAAGCAAAAATCTTGTCAAAACGAACCCTCAGCCGGGCGTTTTGACGGCTCTCGCACCCTCTCTGATCATTCTAAACTGAAATCAGGAGGATTACACCTTAATCTGCTAATTTATGATTGTTTGTAGCTCTGGCATTGTCCCGCCTAAGGAGAAAAAGCGTTAGAAAACAGAAGGAGTGAGCGTTAAGAAAATTTCCCTGTTTGACGACCCCGAGGATTCGGGGAGGAGTTTGGAAATTTTTAGCGTAACGTATTTTGTTTTTAGCTTTTTATCCTTCAGCAGCGGCTCTTTTTGGTTACTTTTTCCAGCTGTAGGGAAAAAGTAACAGCCCGTCCGGCTGTAGGACAGTACCTTGAATTTGGAGAAATTGACTTGTGCTTTCGATAAAACAAGATAAGGCTTTAAAATGCCTTTCCCCCAACAATATTATTTGATTCATTTACAGTGCCGAAAGGACAAAATGCCCGACAACAGCCCTGTGCGTGCCGAAAATGCTTATTGATTAATGTTAATTATTACTAATTATGGCCTGTCATATATAACACCTATGAACCTCGCTGATATCCTTGTGTTTTTCAAAGTACTCATTTTCTCAAATTTATTAACTATTAAAAACAGGGATTCATGAAACGTGATGAAGTTTATCGGGAAATTGAACAGATGATGGGATTGGTTCCTACCATGTTCAAGGCGCTGCCCGATTCTTCCATCGAAGAAGAATGGCAGCTTTTTAAAAAAGTGCAGGTTGAGGAAACAGCAATCCCAAACAAATACCGCGAACTCATAGGAGTGGCTGTGGCTGCAATTATGAAATGCCGGTATTGTTCGTATTATCACACTGAAATTGCCAAGCTTTATGGTGCTACCGATGCTGAGATTGAGGACGCCATTCATTTTGCCAAATCAAGTGCCGGTTGGAGTACATACATCAACGGACTCCAGATGGACTTTGAATTATTTAAAGCTGAAATTGACGAATCCTGCGAGCACATCCGTCATACTCAAATGATGGAAGCTCACGAATTTTGATTTATGCTGAATCTGTGTTGTTAACAGAATTGACAAGCGATCGAATTTTGAATATTTTTCCGCTCCCGTGTAAACAAAGAGGTTGTCATTTACCAGTGACAACCTCTTTATTTTTGATTGGCTTTTATAATTAATTATTCAGTTTAACCTGGCCACCGTCCCTGCATTTGGCGGGCCATCATCCAACCCGGATATTCAGGAGTCAGGGCGCTTATGTCGTTGAGCTTTTGCATTTCTTCCGTCGAAAGTTGCAGATTAACTGCTGAAATATTGTCTTTCAGCTGGTCGAGTGTTTTTGCACCGATAATCGTGCTGCAAACACCTGGTTGTCGGGTTACCCAGTTGAGTGCTACAGTTGCCACCGAAACATTGTGGTTCTTCCCAATTTCGGCCATCACATCAATGATGTCGTAAGCTTTGTCCTTATTAATCGGAGGAAAGTCGAACGAATCTCGGCGACTGTTGCCGGCTACCTGGTTTTCTCTGGTGTATTTTCCTGAAAGAAAACCACCGGCCAGTGGGCTCCATGGCATGATGCCTATGTTTTCGCTCAAAGCCATCGGTACAATCTCTCGTTCAATATCGCGGCTGGCAATGGTATAGTAGTTTTGCGATGCTACAAATTTGGTCCAGCCCATTTTATCGGCATAGGCGTTGGCCTTAACAACCATCCAGGCCGGGTGATTGCTGATTCCCAGGTACCTGACTTTGCCCGAACGAACCACATCTTCCAGTCCGCGCATGGTTTCTTCAAGCGGTGTCAATGGGTCGACTCCGTGGATATACAATAAGTCGATGTGCTGCAGGTTCATTCGCCGAAGGCTGTCGTTTACCGAATCTATAATGTGTAGGCGCGACAGCCCGACCTGATTAGCTCCCGGGCCCATGCGTATTCGTAATTTGGTGGCAATAAACACCTCGGGCCGGTTTACGCCCAGCGTTTTCAGCGCTTCGCCCAGCATAATCTCCGACAAGCCTTCAGAATAGGCATTCGCTGTATCGATGAAATTGATACCACTATCGATCGATATTTTTACAATTTGATTGACATCGTCCTGAGGTACCTGCCCAATGGCCTGCCAGTAGCCTTTCCCGCCAAAAGTCATGGCTCCGAGGCACAGTTCCGAAACCAGTACACCTGTTTTCCCAAGTTCGTCATATTTCATGATATTTCATTTTAGAGTTGTCCGTTAAAAACAATCGGGTGGAGCGAAAGTTTTGGAAAAGAGCCAGTTTGAGTTTGAATATTGTGAAACGTAAAAGCTGCTGAACATTGGAATAAGTTCCAATGTTCAGCAGCTTTGTTAAAGCAATATGAAACTATCTACTGATTACTTTGCCGATGCCACATGGAATCCGCGTTCTTCAATGGCTTTGGATATCTCTGCGATATTGGTTTTGTTCTTGTCGAATCGTACAAATGCTGTCGAATCTTCGTGGTTGGCGCTGATGCTATCGATGCCTGCCAGTTGGTTGACCCCTTTGGCAATGGAAGCTTCGCAATCGTCGCAATGCATGCCTTCCACACGCAGATTGGCTTCAACAATAACCGGCGCCGCAGTCTTTTCTGCTGTTTTGGGTGGTGAACTACATGCTCCAAGTAATCCGGCAACCATTAGTGTAAATGCTATTTTTTTCATATTCGGTATCTTTTAATTCTTCGCCATTTTTTCACCTTGCGGTGCTTTCGGGTTTGGCGGATTAGTACCCTGCAAGCTTAATATAAAAGCAATTACCTGGTCAATTTGTTTCTTGCTTAACTGACTTTTATACGAAAGCATACCTTTGTCGAGCACCCCGTCAACAATCACTTTTTTCAGGTCTTCGGGCTTGTTCCCGTGAATCCAGTACTCGTCGGTGAAGTTAGGACCAACCAGACCTTCGCCGAACTTCCCGTGGCATACGTAGCAAATCTTGTCATAAGTTACTTTTCCGGCAGCCAGAATCTGCTCTTGGCTCATGGGTTGCTCTGCTGTCTTAGTCGCTTCTTCCTTTTCTGCACTTTCGGTCTTAGCCCGTGCTGCAGCCATTTCCCTGCTGTATTCTTTCTTCTGAATGATGGATTCATCCTTGAAAACCACCAGGCGGGTCAAGTAAGTTACCGTGATTATAATGGTTACATAAAAAATGTATTTCAGCCACGGCGGCATCGGATTGTCAAGTTCCTTAATGCCATCAAATTCGTGTCCTCCAAAGTATTTGATTTTGGTCACATCATCTACTTCTTCGCGAATTTCATTCGGCTCTTTCAGTTCGTTATCGTTGTTGGTACTCATAATTCAGTATTTTGTGATTTTACAGATTATATATTTACTGATGGATTGAAGGACTGATCTTGTTCCCCGCGGTCAATGGCGTCGTCCAGCGGAAGATTGCTAAACTCATCTACTTCTTCTTTCTTCATTTTCCAGGCATGAACTGATACAAAAATGAAGAAGCTGAAAAAAATGAAGAAGCCAATAATGGCATAAACTTCCACATTGAGTATGCTGCTGAGTGTTTCCTTAAACATGGCTTATTTCTTTACAGGTTTATTGGAAATATCGACGCCAAGTCGCTGAATATAGGCGATCAGCGCAATGATTTCGCGGTTGCTGTCGGTTTCAATGCCATTTGCTTTCAGGTCTTTGGCAATGCTGTCGGCCTGAGATTTCAAATCAGCAATGGCTTGCTGTTCGTAGTTTTCAGGATAGGGCACGCCCAATACTTTCATAGCCCTGATTTTTCCCGGAGTCGATTGAATGTCGATTTCTTTTTTCGCGAGCCACGGATATTTCGGCATAATCGACGCTTCGTTCAGCTTTTGCGGATCGATAAAGTGATTGTAATGCCAGGAGTTTGGCTTATAAATTTTGCCTGTTTTCACACCTTCGCGGGCCAAATCCGGGCCAGTACGCTTCGACCCAAACTGGAACGGATGGTCGTAAACCGACTCTCCCGCTTTGGAATACTCGCCGTAGCGCTCGGTTTCGGAGCGGAATGGCCTTACCATCTGCGAGTGACAGTTGTAGCAGCCTTCCTTCACATAAATGTCGCGCCCCTGCAATTCGAGCGGCGTGTATGGTTTTACGCTGGTGATGGTTGGGATATTTGATTTAACGAGGTAAGTCGGAATTACTTCAACCACACCTCCAATGAGTATGGCAATGGTGGCAAAAATGAGGAAACGAATTGGTTTACGTTCGAGGAAATGGTGCCAGGTTTCCGAATCGGTTTTTGTAACCGGTTCAGGATGAAGAGCTGGTGCCTGAGCTTCTTCTTCAGCCACAAACGAGCCGGCCTGAATGGTTTTCACCACATTATATACCAGAATCAGGAAACCAGTTACATACAATGCTCCGCCAAAAGCACGAATTGTGTACATCGGGATTAACTGGGCAACGGTTTCAAGGAAATTCGGATATTTCAGGAAGCCGTCAGGAGTGAATTGTTTCCACATCAGCGCCTGAGTGATTCCGCCGATATAAAGCGGAACGGCATAAAATACGATAGCCAGCGTGGCAATCCAGAAATGGACATTAGCCAGTTTGGTCGAGTAAAGCTGAGTATTATATAAACGCGGAACTAACCAGTAAATCATCCCGAAAGTAAGCATACCGTTCCAGCCCAATGCCCCAATATGTACGTGACCAATGGTCCAGTCGGTGAAGTGGCTGATGGCATTTACGGTTTTGAACGACAGCATTGGTCCTTCGAAAGTTGACATACCATAAGCGGTGATTCCCACCACGAACATTTTCAGCACCGGATCGCGGCGAACTTTATCCCACGCACCACGCAAAGTCATCAATCCGTTGATCATACCTCCCCAGCTTGGTGCAATCAGCATCACCGAGAAAGTGGTTCCCAATGCCTGAAGCCAGTCGGGTAGAGAGCTGTAAAGCAAATGATGCGGGCCTGCCCAGATGTAAAGGAAAATGAGCGACCAGAAGTGAACAATGGAAAGTTTGTATGAATAAACCGGGCGACCGGAAACTTTAGGTACGAAATAATACATCAAGCCAAGGAACGGAGTGGTGAGGAAGAATGCCACCGCATTATGGCCATACCACCACTGCACCAGAGCATCCTGAACCCCTGCATACAGGGTATAGCTTTTCAGGAAACTAACCGGAACGGCTAGTGAGTTGAAAATGTGCAACACGGCTACGGTAACCCAGGTGGCAATGTAAAACCAGATGGCCACATAAATATGACTGGTACGACGCTGCAAAATGGTGCCGAACATGTTGATTCCGAAGATAACCCAAACCGCTGCAATAGCAATGTCGATAGGCCATTCGAGCTCAGCATATTCCTTCCCGGTTGTAAATCCAGCCAGCAAGGTAACTGCTGCTGCAACAATGATGGATTGCCATCCCCAGAAATGGATTTTACTGAGTGTTTCGCTGTAGATGCGGGTTTTCAACAGTCGCTGCAGAGAGTAGTAAACAGCCGTGAAAATGGCATTCCCGACAAAAGCAAAAATCACCGCATTGGTGTGAACCGGACGCGTTCGGCCAAATGTGGTGAACTCGAGCCCAAAATTCATCGACGGAATAAAAATCTGCAGGGCGATCAACAAGCCTGCCAGCAACCCCACAACGCCCCAGACAATCGTTGCAATCGCAAAGTTCCGGGTGATGCGGTTGTCGTACGAAAACTTTTGTAATTCCATAGAGTAGTATTTAGTTTTTTATAAATTTCAAATCAAGTTAGAAGTGCCTAAAGTTCGAGGTGCCTAGAGTTGATTACTTCGACTTTCTTCATTCTCCGGTTTTCCGTTTCCTTTTTCCTCTTTTCTTTCTTTCTGATCACTATTTTCTTTCACCGGTAAATCGTCAAATAAAATCCGTACAGAGGGTGTATAGGTATCTTCATACTGACCGTTTTTTACCGACCAGATAAAGGCTACCAGGAAACCTCCTGCCATGGCAATCGCCACAAAAACCAGTATAATTACAACTGACATGTTTTTATAAATTAAATCTTTAAAACTTTCGCTCTTAAACTTACTGAAAAACTGGCAAATACCACCACCGATACCGAACTAATCGGCATCAGGATGGCCGCAACAATCGGGCTAAGGTTTCCCTGCACCGCGAACGACAATCCAACCAGGTTATAGAGGAACGAAATGCCGAACCCGGCATACACAATTTTCATGCTTTGACGGGTAAACCCGATGTATTTATCCAGACTTGCAAAACGTTTCGAATCCAGAATGGCATCGCAGGCTGGCGAAAAGTTAAACACATTGTCGGCAATCACAATGCCCACATTGCTTTCGTTCAATGCCCCGGCGTCGTTCAACCCGTCGCCAATCATTAATACTTTCTTTCCTCGTTTCTGCAAATTGCGCACGTACTCCAGCTTATCGGTAGGCGACTGGTTAAAATGCAACCGTTTTTCGTCGCCGAAATAGCCAATCAGGTTGGTCCGTTCAGCTTCGTTATCGCCTGTGAGCAAGTGCAGTTCATAGCTTTTACCCAGCTTCTGAATCAGGTTTTGCAGTCCGTCGCGGTATTCGTTTTCAAGCTGAAAGTAACCGGCAACAGAACCGTCAATGAATATCCAGACTTCTGTTTTTAAATTTTCATCGTCGGATTTGGTTCCAGTAACAAAATATTTCGAGCCCATGTTGATGCGGATGCCGTTGATCTTTCCTGAAAGTCCCATCGATGGAATTTCCTGAAAGTCGCTCACATCAAGCAATTCGTCTCCTTCGAGCGAATTGTAAAGTGTTTTGCTTAATGGGTGAGACGAGTGAAAAGCCAGCGATTTGATCATCAGCTTTTGTTCTGATGACAATTCATTGCCAACAAACCGGATTCCTGACGATTGCGCGTTGGTGATGGTTCCGGTTTTGTCGAAAACCACCGTGTCAACTTTTTGCAGATGCTCAATTACGGCGGTGTTTTTCAGGTAAAAGCCACGACGGCCAAACTGACGCATGGTACTTCCGAAGGTAAACGGAACGGTGAGGGCCAGCGCACAGGGACAGGCAATAATCAGTACCGAAGTGAAGGCAAATACGGCAATTTCAGGCCGGTTGAAATACCAGAAGAGGCCCGATGTCAAGGCAATCAGCACCACCACAATGGTAAAATACTGGCTCACCCGGTTGACAATTGTATTTAGTTTATCGTTGGCTGTAAATGGATTTTCGGCCTGATTCCAGAGTTGCGTCAGGTAACTTTGCTGAACTTCTTTTTCGATGATCAGCTCAATGGCGCTGCCAATTTGCCGTCCGCCGGCGAATACAAAGTCGCCTGCACGTTTTACCACCGGCATCGATTCTCCGGTCACAAAGCTGTAGTCGATGTTGGCTGTTTCACTCTTTAGAACCGAATCAGCTGGGATGATTTCCTGGTTTCGCACCAAAATACGGTCACCCGCTTTCAGGTCTTCCAGCGCAATGGTGGTTGTTCCTTCTTCTGTAATTTTAGTTACAGCCAGCGGAAAATAGGTTTTGTAATCGCGCTCAAACGACAGCGCCTGGTAAGTTTTGCCCTGATACCAGCGCCCGATGAGCATGAAAAATACCAGACCGGTAAGCGAATCGATGTATCCAATACCGCGTCCAGAAAGGATTTCGGCTAGACTTTGGGTGAAAAGTGTAATCAGCCCCAGAGCGATAGGCAGGTCGATGCTGATCATTTTCTTTTTCAGGCTTTTCCATGCTGTCAGAAAATAATCGCTGGCCGAGAATATGAGCACCGGAATAGCCAGCAGCACGCTGAGCCAGCCAAACAGGCTTTTCATATCGGCATCCAGAAACTGGTGTCCGGGCAAATATTGCGGGAAATGGTAAATCATCGCATTCATAAAGCTGAATGCGGCCACTCCGATTTTGATGAATAATCGCTTTTCGGCCTTGTCGCCCGAGGGCTTTTCGATGCTGTGCTGGTTAATTTCAGGAATATAATGAATACTCACCAGCAATTCGACCAGCTGCCGAAGCGTTATTTCGCAGTCTTTAAAGGTGATATTAATTTCTTTCTTCGGAAAATTGACGAACGACTGGATGATTCCGGCGTTCAGTTGGTGCAGGTTTTCGAGCAGCCAGATGCACGAGGCGCAATGGATAGTTGGAATGAAAAAACTGACCTTAGAAATACCTCCTTCAGAAAAAGTAAGGATTTGTGATTTGAATTTGTCGAGATCTAGAAATGCATAGGTCTCGCTCGCCGGACGCTTTTCGTCGTCGATACGAATGCCGGGCATCGGCTCTATCTGGTAATATTGTTTAAGCTGACTGGCGTTAAGAATCTGGTAAACAGTGGAGCAGCCTGAACAGCAGAACGGGTTTTCTCCGAAGATAACAGGAGACTTTCCGCATGAATTCCCGCAATGGACGCATTTCAAATCTTCACTCATGAGTTCAGGGCTGGCAGTTGAATTTTCCGATAAATAAGGATTGAAACCGGAATTTGTTCATGTAAAAGATAGGAAAAATAAAGATTTGTTGCACTAGCTATTCGAATGTACCTATCCTTTGCTACAAAAGGCAAAGCTCTATTCAGTGCCTTTTCCCTTTCACGTTTTTGTCGTAATAATCTTTGAGGATCTTCCCCATAATCTTATCTTTCTTGCGCCGCTCTTCAATCGTCGATTCAAAATGCGCCTTCTCGCGTTCCATCTTCAGGTAATTTTGGTACGATGCTTCGTCAATTTCTCCGTTTTCAATGGCTTCCAAAACTGCACAGCCAATTTCGGTGGTGTGCGTGCAATCTTTGAACCTGCACGACGCCGAAAGTTCGTGAATCTTGTCGAATGTAATTTCCAGTCCGCCTGCCGAATCAGCTATACCCACTTCGCGCATTCCGGGGTTGTCGATCAATATTCCGCCATTTTCCAAAACGATCAGCTCCCTGTGACTGGTAACATGTTTCCCGCGGTTTGTGCTCTGGCTGATGGCATCGGTGCGCATAATGTTTTTTCCTGAAAGGTTGTTGAGCAGTGTTGATTTTCCGACGCCTGAAGAGCCAAGCATGCAATACGTTTTTCCTTTTTCAACGATTGCTTTTAATGATTCATAACCCTCCTGTGTTTCGTTGCTTACTGCAAAAATCGGAACATTTTTAATGCGCGTATGGATGCTTTCCAAAATCTCAGAAACCCGCTCTCCGCTGATTAAATCGGTTTTGCTAAGTACGATGATGGGGTCTACTTCCGACGAATTGCAGATGGTAAGGTACCTTTCCAGCCGGTTGATGTTGAAATCGCGATCGACCGCCTGTACCAGAAACGCATAATCGATGTTTGCGGCTATAATTTGGATTTCGCCGAATTGCCCAACGGCTTGCCTTTTAATGACGGACGAACGAGGGAACAGCTTGTGAATGATTGCCAAATCTTTATCGTTAATTTGCAAAGCCACCCAGTCGCCCACAGCCGGAAAATCCTCGCGGCCTTTTGCTGTAAAGCGCATGTTGCCGGTAATCTCGGCCTCAAACTCGCCTTGTGCTGTACTTACAATGTATCGTTCCTTGTGTTCGGCAATTACCCGCCCCGGCTCAAAACTGTCCAGCTTATTGGTAATTCGGAAATGCTCTATTTCTTTGGTATATCCAAGATCTTCCAGTTGCATGGTTGTTTCGTTTTAATGTGGATTAGCATTCTCTTGTATTAGGATGGCGGGTTTTCGACAGGAATCCTATCAGACAGAAGGAGGAGGTAACCCTTGTTTTACTTGCCAAACCGTTATAGCGCCTCTCAATAAAACATACCTTTTTTCTGATTAATCTTTGTTTCATTTCGTTTCTCCTCCCAATACTTTCTCCGAAAGTCTTTTTTTAATGATTTTATATACTCTGGAGTCATAATATTTAGATCGACGTTTTTAATACTTGTGGGATCAGAAATCAAGGCCCTGTTTTTATCCTCATTACGAATGGATGAATCCTTTTTTAAAACAGAAATATAGTAGTTGTTGAGTTTTTCGACATGCTCTTCTTGTAATAAGATTTCCGCCTTGTTCACCTGAATATTTAACACGCATGTATTTTTTAAGAGCCCCTCCAGAGAGAATAAGTCATTGTTTTTGTGAACAATTAAATAATCTATGCTATCACCAACGTAATCCGTAAAAAGATCATATTTCTGAATTTCGTCTTTATCAATGGTATCGCCTAAGGCAGGATGAAGTTTATATACCTGACTTTGAGCTGCAACTGCCAGACTGCAAAATATCAAAATAATAATCGATAAGACTCTGTTCATTTCTATGGTTATTTAATCAAGGCTAAAGCTAGTAAGGAAATAATCGCCTGCATTTATTTCTTCATTGTCTGCATATGCTAAATTAAAACATAAAAAATCAATAATCAACCATGCTAGTCAATTGCTCTGAAACCCACACGACAGGCGAGCCTTTATTGATGGTTATTCCTCATTTACTTTAACCTTGTTGCCATTTTATAAGCCAATGCAGCTTCGGCACGAGGTGTCATTACATCTGATAAAACAGTGTAAGTTCCTTTATCTGATAGTTCGTCAGCAACTTTCTTGATTAAAGCCAGAGTAGCTTTCATCAAACTTGAACCCAGGCTTAAACGGGCGACACCCAAATCCTGAAGTTCGCTGACAGAGGGCGGTAATCCTGCACCAATGGATGGGTTTGAAAGAATATTGATGGGCGCATTAATTTCTTTGACAAGCGTTCGAATCGTTTCTTTTTCCCATACGGGCTGCACAAATATGCAGTCAGCACCTGCTTCGCGGTATTTATTGCCACGCCTGATCGATTCCACTAATTTTTCGTGCGTCGAACCCGACGAAGTGTAAAACGAATCAGTCCTTGCATTGATTACTAAATGAAAGCCCAATGAATCGGATAACGCACGAATAGCCGATATCCGCTCGCAAAATTCCATCTCATCAATCAATACCGGACTCAATTCGATGCTGTCTTCGATGTTTAATCCCACAACTCCGGTGGCAATAAGTTTTTTAACCGACTCCAGGATTTCGTCCACATTATTTCCGTAACCGGCTTCAAAATCAACCGATACCGGAACTTGCACGGCACTTACAATTCCCGTCACAATCTGAAGGACTTCCGACAATTGAATGACTTCGCAGTCGGGATAACCCAAAGAGGCAGCAATTCCCATACTCGTTGTTGCGATTGCTTTGTAGCCGCAAGCTTCTATTAGTTTAGAGCTTCCGGCGTCCCATGAGTTTAACAGAACCAGAATTTCCGGGTCATAATGAAACTTCAGGAACATTTCAGCTTTTTCTTTTTGAATACTTGAAACCATAATCCTACTATTTTAATTGTAACTAAACTCTTATTGAATGCATTAACGTTTGTGCATCGCCAATAGTTGTTGCTTCCTTTTAGTTTGTTTGAGCACTAATTTGAAGCAATCATCAAGGTTGTTTGCCAACTCTTCTAAGGCTGCTCAATAGTTGTTGCTCATTGTTTACCCGTCATCAAGCTCTGCGAACCTGTCATCGGCCTCTGATCACTCGTCATCCTTCAATGTTGGCTCGTCGTTGGTCATTGCTAGCCTGTTGTTCTGCAATGTTTACTCAACGTCCTTCATTGTTTGCTTGTCGTCGGTCAATGCTTACTTCTCGTTTGCCATTGCTTGCTCGACACCAGGCTCTGAGAACCAGTCGTCGGCCTTCGATGCTCATTGTCTGTTAAATATCGCTTATCGTCGGGTTTTGCGTACCTGTCATCACCTCCCTGCAAATCAACCGGTTTTGGGAAAATCTATCAACAATCAATTTAATCGATGCGATTTTCCGACCCGAATCTCCTTAAAACCTGAAAATTCAATTTAACTTTAGATGTCAACTAATCAACCCGTTTTTATAGCCCAAGATATGAATATACTGAAACGTACTTTCCGATTTTACAGAGAGGGGTTTTCAAACCTTCCGCGGTGGGGAAAACAGGTCTGGCTGGTTATCCTCATCAAGTTGTTCGTCATGTTCGTGATCCTTAAAATTTTCTTCTTCCCCAATTTCCTGAAGACTAATTTTAAAACTGATCAGGATCGCAGCAACCACGTGCTTGAGAATTTAACAAACATCAACTAATACACAAAATCTATGCTTGAACTCGATGCTTCATTAGTCGATTGGTCGCGGGCTCAGTTTGCCCTAACGGCCATGTACCATTGGATTTTTGTGCCTTTGACGCTTGGATTGGGAATCCTGGTCGCCATCATGGAAACCCTTTACGTCAAAAGCGGAAATGAAGAATGGAAACGCATTACCAAATTCTGGATGACCCTGTTCGGCATCAACTTTGCCATCGGGGTGGCCACCGGTATCATTCTCGAATTTGAGTTTGGGACTAACTGGTCGAACTATTCGTGGTTTGTGGGCGACATTTTTGGCGCTCCGCTGGCCATCGAAGGGATCCTGGCCTTTTTCATGGAATCGACCTTCATTGCCATCATGTTTTTCGGCTGGAACAAGGTCAGCAAAAAATTTCATCTCCTTTCGACCTGGCTTACCGCCATAGGCGCCAACCTTTCGGCGCTGTGGATTTTAGTGGCCAATGGCTGGATGCAAAAGCCTGTTGGCATGGTTTTCAATCCTGAAACGGCCCGCATGGAGATGACCAACTTCTGGGAAGTGTTGTTTTCGCCTATGGCTGTGCACAAATTTCTGCATACCACTTCGTCGGGTTTCGTGCTGGCTGCCATTTTCATGATCGGCATCTCCGCCTGGTATATCCTGAAGGGCCGCAACATTGTATTTGCCCGCAAAAGTATTGTGGTTGCCGCCGTGTTTGGCTTTGTCTCGATTATTTATACCATTTTTTCGGGCGACAGCTCGGCCCGCGACATTGCACATCATCAACCCATGAAATTTGCCGCTTTCGAAGGTTTATACAACGGCAGCGAAGGCGCGGGACTGGTTGCATTGGGCTTCATTTCGCGAAACGATGCCGACCCAACCAACGAGAACCTGAAAGACTTTGCTGTTAAGATCGAAATTCCAAATATCCTTTCGTACATGGCTTTCCTGAACTGGAATGCGTTTGTGCCCGGGGTAAACGACCTGATTCGCGGAAATGAGAAATATGGCGTAATGGGTGCCGAAGAAAAGATTAAGCGTGGAACGGTGGCCATTGAAAAGCTTACGGCGTACAAAGAGGCCAAAAAGGCTGGTAACACTGCCGTTGCCGATTCGCTTAAAACCGAGATCATGGGCAAGGATTTCCAGAACAATTATTTCAAGTACTTTGGCTACGGTTACATTGCCGATCCGCATACGCTTGTGCCGAGTATTCCGCTTTCGTTCTACAGTTTCCACATCATGGTGGTTTTGGGCGGATATTTCCTGTTCTTCTTCCTTTTTGCACTTTATTTTACACTGAAAGGAAAGATTCATAAAAAACGGAAGTTCCTGCACATTGCCATCTGGACGATTCCGCTGGCTTATATTGCCAGTCAGGCCGGATGGGTGTTGGCCGAGGCAGGTCGTCAGCCCTGGGTTATCCAGGATTTAATGCCGACGATGGCTGCCGTAACCAAAATCAGCACCAGTGCTGTGCAGGTTACCTTCTGGCTGTTTGCGGTTATTTTCACCACACTGCTCATTGCCGAAATCAAAATCATGATGCGTCAAATTAAAATCGGACCTAAAACAGAAGGAGGGGAAAGCCATGTTTGAAGCCTTATCGTTACTTAGTTTACAGCAATACTGGTGGCTGATTGTTTCGCTGCTGGGCGCTTTACTGGTGTTCCTGATGTTTGTTCAGGGCGGCGAAACTTTGTTTCTGGGACTTGCCAAAAACGAACAGGAAAAGACGCTGTTGGTCAATTCTCTGGGGCGGAAATGGGAGTTTACCTTTACCACGCTGGTTACCTTTGGTGGCGCGTTCTTTGCATCGTTTCCGCTGTTTTATGCTACCTCGTTTGGCGGTGCCTATTGGGTTTGGTTCGCTATCCTTATTTCATTTGTCATCCAGGCTGTTTCGTTCGAATTCCGGAAGAAACCCGGAAATTTCCTCGGAGCCAAAACTTACGAGATTTTCCTTTTCATCAACGGGTTGCTGGGGCCGCTGCTTATCGGGACCGCCGTAGGAACGTTCTTCAACGGCGCCATGTTTAAACTCGACGATATGAACCGCGTGACCTGGGGCACATCGTTTCGTGGATTGGAAGCCGTGTTTACTTTTCACAATCTGGCGCTCGGATTGGCTGTTTTGTTCCTATCACGGATTCTGGGTTTGCTGTATTTCATGAATTCTGTGGATAATCAGCAGATTGCTGAACGGGCAAAAAAAGGGCTGCTTGTCAATGCCGTTCCGTTCCTGATTTTCTTCCTTTATTTCGTGATTGCGCTGTTGTTTAAAGATGGTTTTGCTTACGATCCCCAAACTGGTGTTGTGAGTGTTGCCTCGTACAAATATCTACACAATTTACTGGCCATGCCGCTGAATACACTGATGTTCCTGGTAGGCGTGGTAGGCGTTTTGTGGGGAATTGGAACAACTATTTTGAAGGGCGGACGCCAAGGCATTTGGTTTGCTGGTGGCGGTACTGTGTTGACAGTCTGGTCGCTGCTGATTCTGGCAGCCTTCAACAATACATGTTTTTATCCGTCGATTTTCGATATGCAGTCGTCGCTTCATATCGCGAAAGCTTCGTCGAGCCGGTTTACTTTGGTAGCCATGAGCTACGTTTCGCTGTTTGTTCCGTTTGTACTGGCTTACATCTGGTATGCCTGGAAATCGATGAACAACAAACCTATTAGCACTGAGGAGCTTGAAAAAGAGCATCATGCGTATTAATGATTAATGGTCAATGATTAATGGTCAATGATTAATGGTTAATGGTGTTTGTTGATTATGTTTTTCATTAATAATTTATAATTCATCATTTATAATTCGAGATTTATGTACTGGAGTTCAATTTTATGGTTTTTAAGCTGGCCTATGGTAGTTGTCATCAGCTATTATTTAGTCAGGTTCACCGTTACGAAATACCAATCAATCTTGGAGAAGCCATTAAAAAAGGCGAATCCGGAGAAATAAGACGAAGCCCAAAGCTTCCTGTAAAGGATCCGATCACAAATAGATCGGATCCTTTTTTTATTGGACGGAACACTATTTCTCATTCTAGCAGGGTTTTATTGTACCAGCCATATGAAATTCAAACATTTATTTTTTGTCTTCGTAATGAGCACAAAAAGACCGGTATCAATTGACACATTGTAAGGATTTTTTTGTGAATGGGAAAAAAGATGTGCTGAACTGACAGGTCTGGGATCGAAAAAATTCACCCAAACTATATTCCTATGAAACTTGTCATTTTCCTGTTCATTATGTTGGTATCAACAGGTGCCTTGGCGCAAGAGCAAATTGAGTCTAAACGAATCAATATGTTGTCTCCCGGTTATTCCTTTTCGCAGACTAAAACACCTGAAACTATTTCACCTGTTAAAAAAGGTAGGATTACATTTAGCGATGGTTCAATATGTTACTTTACTAAACTTCGCTGTTTTGGAGATTCCATCTGTTTTTCCGACCAGAATTCGGAGTTGACAAAGGTTCCGTTATCCAATATTGCGCAGGTTACCGAATGCAAATCAAAGGTGGGTATTTCAACAATAGAAGGAGGGATGGGGGGATTCTTTGCTGGCTTAATTGCTGGCGGTTTAATTCATCCGGAAAGAACTTTTTGGGAGTTTCTGGGAGACAAAATAGATTCTAATGATGAAGTTATTATTACTAAAAAGCAAGTCCCCTTTATTATCGGGGGAACATTAGCTGGTGCGGCAATTGGAGCCTTGGTTGGGCTTTCAAAGAGTAATGAGAAGACGGTATATTTAAAAGATGTTTCATTCAATTTTTATCCTGAAATAAACAATTTGCCTGATCAAAACTTTGGGGTAATGCTGACTTGCAGCATCACATTTCCCTGAAATCACATTCTTAATTTCAATAAAATTTGATTGGCCGATTAAACGAATTGAAAATCAGATAGTCGAATGTGGTAATTTAAAACCCTGAATTATGAAAAAAATAGCATTAGTTCTTTTTGTTGCCGTTATGGCCATGAGTTCGGTTTTTGCACAACCCGGAGGAGATCCGGCTGCACGCCTGCAACGCGAAATTGAAGGCTTGACTACGGAATTGGGCCTGTCAAAAGATCAGGTTACGAAAATCACCCCAATTGTTACCGAAGCACAGAATAAACAAAGGGAAGAGTTCACAAAAATGAGAGAATCTGGCAGTTTCGATCGCGACAAAATGATGGAACTCCGCACCAAGATGCAGGCCGAAACCGACAAACAGTTAAAAGCCATTTTAACTCCTGAGCAAGGTGTAAAACTGGATGCTTATCGCAAAAAACAAGCTGAGGAACGGGCAAAACGGATGCAGGGACAATAGGTAGATTAGTTTACTTTTTATATCATAGTCTAAAACCTTCAGAGCCTTGAGCTTTGGAGGTTTTTTATTAAACGACAAACGCCTCAAAAGAGGCGTTTGTCGTTTAATATTTTCGTCAGAGTGATATGATTAAATCGGGATTCGCAGCATGAAAATTCCTAGTCCGAGAACTGCCACGGTACAAACAACAATCAGTGCTCCGTTAATTTTGCTCACAATGATTCGGTTGGGTTGTTCACGATCAGTAAAAATCTCGCGGATAACAAAGAAGTAGTAATATACCCCGATAATGGCCATTACAATGGCAAAAATAGATGTCAGCAAAATGCCCTGGCTGATCGACAGCACGAACACCTGATACTTGGCCATAAACCCTGAAGTAGGCGGAATACCGGCCAACGACATCAGCAGCACAATGGCAAAAATGGCTACCCAGGTTTTTTCCTTGTAAAGTCCACGGAATATAGAAAGTTCTTCCAATCCGTCGGAAGCACGTTTAACCAGAATAAAGATAATGAACAGCGGAACTGTGGCCAGCGAGTAGACGAAGGTATAATACAGCAAAACTGAGGCCGACGAATCGTGCTGCGATAGCATGGCCAGCATCAGAAACCCGCTGTGCGAAATGGCCGAATAGGCTAGCAATCGCTTAAAATTGGTCTGGCGCAAAGCTCCGAGATTACCAATAATCAGCGTTAAACCCGTCATTACCCAAAGCGCTTTTTCGAGCGGAACCGGCAATGGCAGCAGTCCCATACCGAGTAAACGGTAAAAAGCAGCAAATCCGGCAGTTTTTACAACTGTGGCCATAAAAGCGGTTACCAGTGTCGGGGAACCTTCGTAAACGTCGGGACTCCAGAAATGAAATGGTGCCGCAGCAACCTTAAAAGCTACGCCAATCAGGATAAAAAGCAACCCAACCATTAACATTGGCGGCAACTTTCCGTGAAACTGCGCAATGTATGTTTTAATTTCAGGAAGGTAGAAAGTGGCAGAAGCCCCGTAAACCAACGCAATTCCGAAAAGGAAGATGGCTGTGGCAAACGAGCCGAGCATAAAATATTTGAATGAGGCTTCGTTCGACCGGTACGAGAATTTTTTACCTCCCGCCAAAATATACAGCGGAATTGACAGGATTTCGATACCCAGAAAAAGCATGATGAGGTTCGAGTACGAAGTCATCAGGAATGCTCCGGTAAGTGCGAAAATCATAAGTGCATACAATTCGGCAACGTAGTGCTCCATTCGTCTGTAATAATCAATCCCGAAAAGAAAGATCAGTATTGTAACAATGATCATGGAGATGTTAAAGGCGATCGAAAAATTATCGAACAGGATCATGTCGTGAAAATACTTCGATCCGGTTCCCCAGTCTTTTACCGACAGGATAATGGAAATAGCCAGTCCAACAACAGCAACCGGCGACAAGATGGTCTTGTTTTTAACAAAACCAAGGTATAAGACTAATATTCCAAGAACTATCGTAAAAATTAATGCACTCATTTGATGTCAGTATCAGATTATTTTATCGGGTTAACGGGCAATTTGCGAAACTACTTCGGCAACAGGCTTCAGCAGGCCGGCTATGGGGTGTATCGATTTTTCAACCAAATCGAAAATTGGCTGCGGATAAACTCCAAGTCCCAGAATCAGCACGATTAACGGAACCAGAATCACATAATCGAGCACTTTAACATCGCTCACATTTTCGAATACGGCCTTTTGGCCTCCCAGCATCACGCGCTGATAGGCATAAAGCATGTAAACGGCTCCCAAAATCATGGTCAATCCGCCAATGGCAGCAAACCATATTGATTGCTGAAACAAGCCTGCAATCATCAGGAATTCGCCAACAAATCCGGCAGTCAGTGGAAGTGCTATTGATCCCAGCATCACGATCAGGAACAGAATGGCCAGATTTGGCGCTTTTAATTTGAGGCCACCCAGCTGCGGAAACTCGGTTGTTCCAGTCTTTTCCTTGACGAGGCAAGCCACATAAAATAATGCGGCGATGGTCACTCCGTGGCTGATTACCTGGAAAGTCACTCCCTGCAAGGCATATTGGTTGCTGACAAAAATAGCGGCAGCCATCAGTGAAATGTGGGCCATCGACGAATAAGCAATCATTGTTTTCAGGTTGGTATGCTTGTAGGCAATCACCGAAGCGTAGATTACGCCAATTAATCCAAGAATGATGATCAGATTTTGCCAGTATTCTACTCCCTGCGGCACTACAGGTAAAATCAGCCGGAAAATACCGTAAATACCCATTTTGGTCATTACCCCGGCCAGAATCATTGCACCCTGTGTTGATGCCATTTTATAGGTTGGCGGTTGCCAGGTATGAAACGGAAACAGCGGCATTTTAATCGCAAAGGCAATGAAAAGTATCCAGAATAACCAGGTTTGAGTTTGTGCCGGAATATTTAACTGGCTAAGTGCCGAAAAATCAGTGGTATGTGTGCCGGGTGTCAACTGGTAGAGGTAGATGATTCCAAATAAGAGGAATAAACTTCCGGCAAGGGTATAAATGAAAAACTTCAGCGTAATTGCTTTGCGGTCGTCGCCACCCCAAACGAGCAGGATGAAGTAAACCGGAATCAGCGCCAATTCCCAGAATACATAGAAAAGAAATGCATTCTGTGCCATGAAAACACCGTTCAAAGCAGCCTGAGCAATTAAGATCAGGCCGTTCAGCATTGGAATGTTCTTTTGCTCGCGACCAAAGCCGGCCATCACCACAAACGGGAAAAGCAAATTGGTCAATAGAATCATAACCAGACTGATTCCGTCAGCTCCCAACGAAAACTGGATTCCCAGGAAGTTGATCCATTCAGCAGTATAAGAAATATCCTGCGGATTGATAAGCAAAGGCAATGTAATCAACAGGTTGACAATTGCCGAAATCAATGCTGCTATCCGTGCCGAATTTCCTTTTTTTAAGAATGGAATGGCGAGCCCAGAAACAAATGGAATTAAAAGTAATATCAGTAGTATCATGTGATCAGATTAACAGGATAAATACGACAAACAAAAGAATACCGGCAACCATGGCGAAAAGATAAAAACTCATGTTTCCGCGCTGCAGCTTACGGGTTAGCGCTCCCAGCTGCGAAGTCAGCGTTCCAACTTCTTCAACTGCAGGGGCAAGCACCGTCGATTCGACTTTCTTGAAAAGGAAATCTGACAAATAGCCGAAAGGCTTTTCAAAAACGGCTCTGTAAATTTCGTCGATATAAAATTTGTTGGTAATAATACGGGGTAGGGTGGGCAGTTCCACCTCGTCTCCTGAAGGAATTTCAGCCTTTTTAACGAAGGTTTGGTACGCCCAGTATATAATTCCGGCTAAGAGCACAACCGAAAGCACAATCAGCCCGATTTCGGTTGAATGGCTCATTTCTTCGGTAGTTTTCGAAGCAACTGCACTCTGCAGGTAATTGCTGAACCCGAGGCTTCCGCCAAAGAGCGCCGGGATATTCAGGAATCCGCCAATGACCGATAACACCGCCAAAACCATGAGCGGAACAGTCATCACTTTTGGCGATTCGTGCGGATGTGCGTTAGCCGAGCGGTTTTCGCCAAAGAATACCAGGTACAGCAGACGGAACATGTAGAAACAGGTAATCAAGGCAGTTCCAAGTCCCAAAGCATATAAAATCGGGCTATGCTCAAAGGCTTTGCTCAAAATCATGTCTTTACTGAAAAATCCTGAGAATGGCGGAATCCCACTGATAGCCAGTGTTGCAGCCAGAAATGTCAGGTAGGTAAGTGGCATCTTGCCGCGCAAACCACCCATTTTGCGGATATCCTGTTCGCCGCCCATGGCATGGATAACACTTCCGGCGCCAAGGAAAAGCAGCGCTTTAAAGAAGGCGTGTGTGGTAACATGGAATACGGCTGTTGAATAAGCTCCAAGTCCCAAAGCCAGGAACATGTACCCCAACTGCGAGACAGTGGAGTAGGCCAGTACTTTCTTAATATCGTTTTGCTTCAATCCGATAATGGCCGCAAAAATGGCAGTTGCCATTCCCAGAACGATAATGACATCGAGTGTCAGCGGAGCAAGGTTGTAAAGGATACTCGAGCGGGCAATCATATAAATACCAGCGGTAACCATGGTCGCTGCATGGATCAATGCTGAAACCGGTGTTGGACCAGCCATTGCATCGGGCAGCCAGGTGTACAGTGGAATCTGAGCACTTTTACCTGTAGCACCAACTAAAAGCAGCAAGGTAATCAGGGTAATTACAGGTGTACCTACCTGCATAGCACTTGCTTGCGAAAATATTTCGGAAAACGTAACTGACTTGAATGTGAAAAAAAGCAGGATAATTCCAAGAATGAATCCGAGGTCGCCGATGCGGTTCATCACAAATGCTTTACGGGCGGCATAATTGTATGCCGGATTTTTGAACCAGAACCCAATGAGCAGGTAGGAGCAGAGTCCCACACCTTCCCAGCCGATAAACAAAACCAGGTAATTTGATCCCATTACCAGCAGCAACATGCTGAAGGTAAACAGGTTCATTTGGGCAAAGAATGAGTTGACACGGTTGTCGTCGTGCATGTACCCGATGGAATAAATGTGAATCAGCGTACCTACACCTGTCACAATCAGCATCATTGTCAGCGACAAATGATCGATGAGGAAAGCAAACGGAATATTCAGATTCCCAATGGCAATCCAGTTGAAAAGGGTTACAGTTGCTGCGTCCTGCCCCGAATTCCGGAGCATAAAAAACAAAGCAACCGATATCAGGAACGAAAGGCCAACGGCGGTGCTGGCAATTATTCCCGCCTGATTGTGTTTTAAGCGTTTGTTGGCAATTCCGGTAATCAGAAATCCCAAAAGAGGAAGGGCAGGAACAAGCAATGCAAGGTTCATATTGGGTATCGATTCTACCATTTCAAACGGTTCAAAAGGTTAATATCTACCGAGTCAACGTTTCGTTTCATCATTACCAGTAACGACAGTCCGACGGCAACTTCGGCCGCCGCAACAATCATGATAAAAAACACGAAAACCTGTCCTGACGGGTCGGAATGATAAGCCGAGAAAGCAGCAATCAACAGGTTAACCGAGTTCAGCATGAGTTCGATGCACATTAAAATGATAATGGTATTTCGCCTGAACAAAATCCCCAGCAGCCCAATGCTGAACAAAGTCACGCACAGCATAACGTAGTGCTCGATAGGGATAAGTTGTATGACCGATGTAATTTCTTTCATAATTGATATTCAATGTCGTTTATTACCTTATTTGCTGTGATAAGCAAGCCTACATCTTCGTAATTCCGTCTTTTTTTCCAAACATAACTGCTCCGATCATAGCTGATATAAACAGCACCGACGAAACTTCGAAGGGCAGAAGGAACTCATGAAACAAGGTCTTCCCAACTTCCGAAACCAATCCAATTTTGCTGGTAAACGGGTATCGCGGGGTAATTTCAAGCGTGTGGCGCGTAGCTGCAACCATTACCAGGAAGAATAATCCTCCGGCAACTGCAGCTGCAATACGGGTTACCGAAGTCTTTTGCGGAATGGTGGCTTTATTCAGGTTCAAAAGCATAATTACAAACAAAAACAAAACCATGATAGCCCCGGTGTAAACAATCAGGTGAACAACTGCCAGAAACTGGGCGTTCAGTAAAATATAATGGCCAGCCATTGCTATAAAGCACATGATCAGCGAAAGCACGCTGTTTATAGGACTGCGGGAGAAAACCACGAACAGTCCGCTGATAACCATGATTGCTGAAAGAAAATAAAATAAAAATGTCATTTAATTTACTATTTAATTATTTACTATCTGCCATTTATGCTATCCTTTCTTTCCGGAATTGTAAATGGTAAATCGTCTAATTGTAAATTGTTTTATTTGTTGTGAGCAAAACGCTTGTTCTGCTTGAATTTCAGTACACTTTCGGTTTGTCGTTTCGAAATGTCGATGCGTTTGGCCGGGTCGAGCGGTTCTACCAGCAGGTCTTTGCCGTAAACAAATGGCTGACGCTCATAATCCGACTCAACAATACGGTCGGTCAGGAAAATAGCTTCTTTTGGACAGGCTTCCTCACAATCGCCACAAAAAATACAGCGTAACATGTTGATTTCATATTCTTCAGCGTATTTTTCTTCACGATACAAATTTTCTTCACCGGGCTTCCTTTCGGCGGCAATCATCGTGATGGCTTCGGCCGGACAGGCAACCGCACACAAGCCGCATGCTGTGCAACGTTCGCGCCCTTCATCGTCGCGTTTCAGTACATGTCGTCCACGATAAACCTGACTAAATTCGCGCTGCTGTTCGGGATAGCTTATGGTGGCTTTTTTTCTGAAAAAATGTTTGAGGGTGATAGACATTCCTTTCACAATGGCCGGAAGATAAATCCATTCCCAGAAGTTCATCTTCTTATTTGAAACCACTTTCGATCTGTTTGTCAATGCTTGCATGGCTAATCCTGATTATTTAAGTACAGTGAAATAGTAATAAGTCGCAGTGGCCATGATATTAAAAATAGCCAGCGGCATAAGTTTCTTCCAGCCAAGGTTCATCAGCTGATCGTACCTGAATCGGGGCAAAGTCCACCTGATCCACATAAACAGGAAAATGAAAAAGAAGATTTTCAGGAAGAAGAACAGTGAGCCAAGCAAAGTGACCACGTTGGCCGACAGGCCTAACTGATCGATAAATGGCATGTTGTAGCCGCCAAAATACAAGGTGGCAATTACTGCCGACGACACAAACATGTTAATATATTCGGCAAACAGGTAAAAACCTAGTTTCATCGAGCTGTATTCGGTATGATAACCACCAATCAATTCTGTTTCACACTCCGGAAGGTCGAACGGGGCACGGTTGGTTTCAGCAATGGAACAAATCAGGTAGATCAGAAAGCCGAGTGGCTGGTGGAAAATATTCCAGTTGATGCCGTGTTGCTGCTCTACAATGTCGTGAAGGCTCAGCGATCCGGTGGTCAGAATCAGCGCGATAATCGACATTCCCATGGCAATTTCATAGCTGATCATCTGCGATCCCGCCCTGATAGCGCCCAACAGTGCGTATTTGTTGTTCGAGGCCCATCCTCCGATCATGATGCCGTAAACGCCGATGGAAACCATGGCAAAAACGTAAAGTATTCCAATGTTCAGGTCAGCAACCTGCATCGAAAAATCCAATCCTCCAATGTTTAAAGTACCTCCCCATGGAATAATCACTCCGGTGAGCATGGCTGTGACCATCGCAATGGACGGCCCCAGAATAAACAGCATTCTGTTGGCGGTGAGGGGAATTATTTCTTCTTTCATAAACATTTTAACCCCGTCGGCCAATGGCTGCAATAACCCAAATGGGCCGGCACGGTTAGGTCCCCGCCTGTCCTGCATAAATGCTGCTACTTTCCGCTCTCCATAGGTTGAGTACATGGCAACTACCAGCGTAATCAGGAATATGATGACCAGGAAAATGGTTTTATAAATATATAACGTCCAATCCATAATAGTATTTAACTGTCAGGTACTTGCAATGGTTTACAAGATACCCGTTTTTATATTTTTAAACTAATCTTTATCGGTCTTCTTTTGAGCTTCAGGTTTCACCAATTTCTCGTAATGATTCTGAGAAATTACCGAGTGACGCTCAATTTTTCTCGGGCCTTCAATAGTCCAGTCCGAATTTTCCTTGTGTTCAAACCGGCAATCATTGCAGATGAAATCTTCCAACTCTCCGTATTTGTCCTTTCTTCCGGTTACCCGAAGAATCTCGTCACCTTTTTTCCACAGCACAACTTTTCCACTGCATTTCGGGCAATCGCGGTGCGCATCGAACGGTTTGGTAAACCATACCCGGCTTTTAAACCGGAATGTTCTGTCGGTGAGTGCTCCAACCGGGCAAACGTCAATCATATTTCCGGAGAAATCGTTATCAACAGCTTTGGTAATGTAGGTACTGATTTCAGAATGATCGCCACGGCCCAAAACACCATGCACACGCTGGTCGGTCAGTTGGTCGGCAACCATTACACAACGGTAGCACAGGATGCACCGGTTCATGTGCAGTTTTATTTTATCGCCGATATCGATGGGCTCAAAAGTCCGGCGTTCCTCAGTGGTTTGAGTATCAACCAATCCGTGTTCGTACGATAAATCCTGAAGGTGGCATTCGCCAGCCTGGTCGCAAACCGGGCAATCGAGCGGGTGATTGAGCAATAAAAACTCGGTAATCGCTTTTCTGTTCTCCATCACTTCGGGAGAAGTAATGTTTTGAACCACCATTCCGTCCATTGCAGCGGTGCGGCACGAGGCTACCAGTTTGGGCATCGGGCGTGGATCTTTGGCCGATCCCTGAGCCACTTTAACCAGGCACGAACGGCATTTGCCGCCACTGCCTTCGAGTTTCGAATAGTAGCACATGGTTGGCGGAACAACGGCACCACCTATTTTGCGGGCCGCTTCGAGTATTGTTGTTCCCTGCTCAACTTCTACCTCAATATTGTCAATTGTTACCTTGATAAGGGACATTTTTGTTGTTTTACGTGATCTTCAAATTCCTGACGGAAATGACGGATTGCGCTTGCCACCGGCCAGGCAGCGGCGTCGCCCAACGGGCAAATCGTATTTCCTTCTATGTGTTTCGAAATGTTGAACAGCAAATCGATATCTTTCATTGTACCGTTGCCATCTTCAATTCGTTGTAAAATTTTCTCCATCCAGCCGGTACCTTCACGGCAGGGGCTGCATTGTCCGCACGATTCGTGGTGGTAAAACCTTGCAAAAGTCAGCAGGTTCTTCACAATACAGGTAGTTTCGTCCATTACAATGAATCCACCAGACCCGAGCATCGTTCCTGTTTCAAAACCTCCTTCGGCCAGCGATTCGTAACTCATCAAACGAGGTTCTCCTTTGGCCGTTTTCAGGATTAAATCAGCCGGAAGAATTGGCACAGAAGAACCTCCGGCAACCACGGCCTTCAGCTTGTTTCCGTTGCGAATTCCGCCACAATATTCGTTGCTGTATATAAATTCTTCAACTGGAAGGCCAAGATCGATTTCGTAAATGCCAGGTTTGTTGATGTGTCCGCAGGCCGAAATGAGTTTGGTTCCTTTGCTGTTTCCAACGCCAATAGCCGCATATGCTTCGGCGCCGTTATTCATGATCCACGGCAAAGCCGAGATTGTTTCCACATTGTTTACCACTGTCGGGCAATCGTACAAACCCACAATGGCAGGAAATGGTGGCTTGATACGCGGATTTCCGCGTTTTCCTTCGAGCGATTCAATCAATGCAGTTTCTTCTCCGCATATGTAAGCTCCTCCGCCGGGCTGGCAATACAGGTCGAGCGAATAGCCACTTCCCAAAATATTTTCACCCAGAAAACCATTGGCATAAGCTTCTTCAATCGCTTTTTCGATAATTCGAAGCACATAAAACAACTCACCGCGAATGTAAATGTACGAAGTGCGGGCTCCCAATGCATACGAACCCAAAATCATTCCTTCAATCAGCTGATGCGGATTCAATTGACCAATGTGGCGATCTTTGAATGTTCCCGGCTCACTTTCGTCGAAATTGCAAACAAAATATCTGGGTTTGTCGTTGCTTTTATCAATGAAACTCCATTTCATTCCGGCCGGAAAACCTGCACCTCCACGACCACGCAAGCCCGATTTTTTAACTTCGGCCGTTACTTCATCCGGAGAAAAATATTTCAGGGTTTTCTCCACCGAGCTGTATCCTCCCAGTTTTCGGTAAACATCGAAACCTGCAAGCCCTGGAACGTCGATATTATTCAGTAAAATCTTCTGTGCCATGACTTACAAATAGGGGTTTGTATGAGAACATTTGTTTTCCTGAGTCCATTGATGCAGCAACTGATCTGCTTTTTCTTTGGTCATATTTTCGTGATACTCTGTTCCTACCTGAATAACCGGGGCATTTCCGCAAGCAGCAAGGCATTCAACTTTCTTCAGCGTAAAACGGCCGTCAGCAGTGGTTTCTCCAGGTTTTATTCCCAGACGCTGTTCAAAATGCTTCAGAATATCTTCTGATCCATTGAGCCAGCAAGGGCCGGTCTGGCAAACCTCAATGACACAGTTCCCAACTGGTTTAAGGTTAAACATACTGTAGAATGTGGCTACTTCGTAAACTTCAATGGGCTGAATACTGAGCAGCGATGCTACGTAATCCATCACTTCAGAACTTAGCCAGCCATTGTTTTCAGCCTGAGCAATATGCAATACCGGCAATAAGGCCGATTTTTGCCTGCCTTCCGGATAGCGCTTGATAAGTTTATTGACCAACTCCAGCGTTTGGCTGTTAAACTCAATTTTATTTGGGGTATTCTGCATTATATCTTGTTTTTTGGATGCCCACAGAAGGACATGCCTACAATTATTTTCAATATTTTGTTTTCCTGTTTCCTGAATCTTTGCCCTATGCATCCAGCTCTCCGGCAATAACATTCAGCGAACTCATGGTTAACACCGCATCCGAGAGCATATTTCCGGTTACCATTTCAGGATAGGCCTGATAATAAATAAAGCAGGGGCGGCGGAAATGTAAGCGCGATGGCGTGCGACCACCATCGCTTATTAGGTAAAATCCCAATTCGCCATTGGCCGCTTCGATGCAATGGTATACTTCTCCCGCAGGAATATCGGTTTCGCCCATTACTATTTTGAAATGCCAGATCAATGCCTCCATGTTGTTGTACACTTTTTCTTTTGGAGGAAGTACAAATCGTGGATCGGCAGCAAAATAGGTTTCTTTATCCTCCATTTTATCGAGTTTGGCAACAGCCTGCTCAATGATGTGAAGACTTTGCCACATTTCTTCCTGACGAACCATGAAACGGTCATATGTATCGCCGCTTTGGCCTATGGGTACAATAAAATCGAACTCGTCATACGAACAATACGGATTCATTACGCGCACATCATAGTCCACTCCACAGGCGCGAAGGTTCGGCCCGGTGAAGCCGTAGGCGAGGGCACGTTCAGCAGAAAATGCGCCTACATTGATTGTCCGGTCCATGAAAATGCGGTTTCTGGCCAGCAGGTTTTCGAATTCTTTTAGTTTTACCGGGTAGCTTTTCAGAAAATGACGAATCTTATCCCAGGCCTTTGGGCTGAAATTACGCTCAAATCCTCCGATACGGCCCATGTTGGTTGTAAGCCTCGATCCGCAGATTTCTTCGTATATCTCGTAAATAAATTCCCTGTCCTGGAAAAGGTAAGTGAAGCCGGTAAGTGCACCGCTATCAACACCAATTACACTGTTGCAAATGAGGTGGTCGGCAATCCGGGCCAATTCCATCACAATAATGCGGAGGTAGTCAACACGCTTCGGTGTTTCAATCCCCAGCAATTTTTCAACAGTCATGTGCCAGCCCATGTTATTCAGGGGCGACGAGCAATAATTCAACCGGTCGGTGAGGGGCGTAATCTGGTAAAAAGGCCTGCGTTCAGCAATTTTTTCGAATGCGCGGTGAATGTACCCGATGGTTTGTTCGGTGCTGACAATGAACTCCCCGTCCATCAGCATCACATTCTGAAATACGCCATGAGTTGCCGGGTGCGTTGGCCCAACATTCAGGGTATTATATTCCTTGGGTTCTTCCGAACTAACAATGTCTTTTCCCCAATAATCGATATGAGATCCTTGTGCCATATATCAAAGTCAAGAGTCAGAAGTTGTTCAAACAATTCGTAACTCATAATTTATAACTCTCTGTTTATCGTCCAAACATGCTATCGTCTTTGTCTTCCCGGGTCTGATCTTCTAACGGAAAATCTTTCCGGAGCGGGAATGCAGTCATTTCGTCAACGTTCAAAATACGTTTCAGATTGGGATGACCTTCGAACTGTATTCCAAAAAAATCATAAGCTTCCCGCTCCATCCAATTGGCAGCAGGCCAAATGGAAGTAATGGTTTGTATTTTGGGATCAGCAAGTTCTAAAACTGTTTTAATTCTGATTCTATGGTTGTTAGTGAAGCTCTGCAAATGATAAACTACCCCTAACTGATCATTTTGAGGGTAGTGCATCCCACATAAAGTGGTTAAAAAATTATACTGAAGTTCCTGTTCAGTGCGCAGGAAGTTTAAAATCTCACAGATCGGTTCTTTCCGCACTGTAATACAAAGCATATCGACCAATGTTTCGTGCAACAGAATTGCATCTCCAAATCGATCGCGTAACTTATCGACAACTAACTGGTCTCTGTCTGGGTTAATCGGATACACAAATTTGGTTTTTTAATTTTCAGTAATTTCTGAATATTTTTTGATGAACTTAAACAATTTCAATCACATAAAAGCTAGTTTCAGCTTTATTCTATGTTGTATTTTCCCAATAAGTCGCTATACATCTCAGAATTTCTTCTCCGGAGCGATTCGTTACCCACCAAATCCTGAATTTTCAATATTCCATTAATGATTTGCTCGGGTCGGGGAGGGCATCCGGGAACGTAAACGTCAACCGGGATAATACGATCGATTCCCTGTAATACGCTGTATGTATCGAAAATACCTCCGCTGGAGGCACATGCTCCAACGGCGATAACCCATTTGGGTTCGGCCATCTGGATGTAAACTTCGCGCAATACAGGTCCCATCTTTTTAGCCACAGTTCCCATAACCATCAGCAAGTCGCTCTGACGGGGCGAGAAGCTTAATCTTTCGGAACCGAACCTGGCCAAATCGTAGGTTGAGGCCATGGTTGCCATGAATTCAATTCCGCAGCAGGATGTTGCAAATGGAAGCGGCCAAAGCGAATTTTTTCGGGCCAGACCAACTGCTTTATCCAGCGATGTCGCAAAATAACCCTGTCCTGAGATCCCTTCAGGCGCTTCTGCTATGCTTGGAGTAATTATTTGTTTTTCTGACATGATTTCTTTCCCTTCCTGAATTAGTTTTTATCCCACTTTAAAGCGCCTTTCAGAAGTATATAAATGAAACCTGCCAACACGAGAATCATAAATAAGAACATTTCCAGAAATCCATCTTTGCCCAAATCTTTGAAATTTACAGCCCATGGATACATGAAAATAACTTCAACGTCAAAGAGAACAAAGAGTATCGCAATAAGAAAATATTTAACTGAAAATGGACTACGAGCATTTCCCATCCCTTCGATTCCGCATTCGAAATTCTCGAGTTTGGCTTTCGACGAGCGTTTCGGACCTAAAAAATGTGTTGCAACCATCGTGGTGATTACAAAGCCCAAAACAACAATCGATTGAATCAAAATTGGTATATAATCCTGTGGCATTTTAAAAAGTTTATTGTGAAATAATAAACGATCGTTTGACCGATTTGTTCGTAAAACTAGAAAATATATTCCGGTAAAAATGAAGTCTGACGGGGATTTGGATCGAATAATATTCAATTCTTAACGTTAATATTCAATTCTTAACGTGTCAACATTACGCTTATTTGAATGCCCAAATTCTGTTTGTTAATTGAAGGTTAAAGTCCGGACTATAATGTTATGAATAAGTTATTTAATAAAAGAAGCACCCCGAATCCGGAGTGCTTCTGTATGATTGATAAAATTTTGAATCTTTTACTTTGCTCCTGAAAGATGACTGATAGCTGAGAGCAACACATACCAAATAATAATTAATGGCAGGGCGTAAAACTGAAGGAATATAAGCATCAGTAAGGTGGTAGCAAGAAAGAAATAGCGTAGCGCATTTTCTTTAAATCTGACATTTTTGAATTTCAGATTGAACATAGGTAATTCTGAAACCATAAGGAATGAGCAGGCAAAAATGGATATGAGTAGCGTATATTTATTTAGAATTATTGGCTCAATGAATTTTTGGTCGCCTAGAATAAGTACTAATGCAAGTGAAGCAAAGAAAATGGCATTAGCTGGTATGGGCATTCCCAGAAATTGATCGCTTTGACGGTCGTCGGTATTGAATTTGGCTAGCCTGAATGCACCGGCAACAGGTATAACCAGGCTTGATAAAAGCAGAATCCATTGATTTAAATTGGCATCAATATCCTGGATATGCTGATTTGTCCCAAACAAAGTGAGTTCGAGCAAAGTAAAAACAATGGCTGCAGGGGCTAATCCAAAAGAAACCAGATCTGCAAGTGAGTCAAGCTCTTTGCCAATGGCAGAATAAGCCTTGAGTAACCGGGCCGAAAAACCATCGAAGAAATCGAAAACTGCTGCTGCAAAAATAAATATTGCAGCAAGTCCCAATTGCCCGTCGACGGCAAAAAAGACGGACAGACAGCCACTCACCAGGTTTAATGATGTAATCGTATTGGGTACCCAGAAAAATATGTTGCTTTTGCGGCTCATGATTAAATTTGGCCAATGATGGTTTGAGAGCCTTTTACTTTTTCTTTCAACTGAACATTTAACTTGGTGCCAAGTGGCAGATACAGGTCGACACGTGAGCCAAAACGGATAAAACCGAGCTCAGTTTTTTGATCGACGGAGTCACCAACTTTCACGTAGTTAATAATACGGCGGGCCATTGCTCCTGCAATTTGCTTCATCACAATTTCACGTCCGTCTTTGAGTTTTACTGCTGTGGTTGTGCGTTCGTTTTCTTCGGCCGATTTATCTTTAAAAGCAGCATAAAACTCGCCGTCTTTGTGCTTCATGTAAGTTACTAATCCCGGAACAGGAATCCAGTTGATGTGCACATTGGTAGGCGACATAAATATCGATACCTGCAGGCATTTAGCTTTTAAATACTCGTTTTCGAAAGTTTCCTTGATTTCGCAGATTTTTCCATCGGCTGGCGAAATGATTACATTTTCATTGAGAGTAATGGTTCGCTGAGGATATCTGAAAAATTGAATAATCAGAAAATAAACTACAGCATAGGCTCCCAATATCCCAATCCTGATGATGCTTTCGGCAATAAATAAAAATGAAACGATGATAAGTGCCGCAAATATTGCGGTTGCATAATAAATAGTCCTTTTGCCAGCTTTGTGAAATTTCATTTATGTCTTGAATTTTGGCCTCAAAAATAGCAAATAATTGCGCTTTTTAGTTGTGTTGCCGCTTTTAAGTGTACAAAAATGGAAAAACTGCTGAGCGTTAGTGATTTACTTTGTTGGATTGGCTAATGTTTTATCCAACAAAAAGCTTCAGGTACATAATAACAAACGGCACGACAAAGAACAGGGAGTCGAAACGGTCGAGCACACCACCATGGCCAGGCAAAATATTGCTGCTGTCTTTAATTCCGAAGTAGCGTTTAAACAGTGATTCTGTCAAATCGCCAAATGTAGCCGAAACCACAACGAGGACACTAAGAAGCATCCAATGAATGAGTGTAATTTCGGGAATGACACCTGCAATAAAATATGATGCGCCAATGGCAATTAAGGTTCCGCCAATGGCACCTTCCCACGATTTCTTTGGAGATATGCGCTCGAAGAGCCGATGCTTCCCGATTGAAACTCCAACCAGATAGGCTCCTGAATCATGTATCCAGATAAGTGCAAAGATGGCTATCAGTATTTTGGGAGTATAGGCATTTCCTCCGGTTATTTCAGGAAATACCAAAAAGTTTGTAAGTGAAAGGGGAACTGCCAGGTATGCAATACTGAAAATTGTTACTGCAATGTTTTCAACCGGGCGGCTCTTTTTTCGGTAAAGTTCGGCTGCCATAATTACTATCAGAAGTGGCAGCAGTGCAAGAAAATATTTGATTTCGAGAATTCCTTTAGCTATAAAGAATGACAATAGAAATAAACAGGCAGAAACCAGGTAACTGAAATATTTGTTGGGGTGAACTTCTGATTGCTTAAAAAGACTTAAGAATTCGTTGATGCCTGCAGCCAGAATAAGAAGAAACAAAGCCACAAAACTATATTCGCTGAGCAGAATAGCTGTCAGCATAACCAGGACAAGAACGATACCGGTGATCGTTCGCGTAATTAATTTCTTCAAAGGATTAAATCTTTTAAAAGTTCAGTCGCTTTTACTTCAAAATCCTGGTGTACCCATACTTCAAATTCTCCGATTGATGGGAAATTAGAATCGTGCTCGTTCAGAACAACGCCATTTACGCCCTCGTTTTCCAGAATTTCTTTAGCCATTTCAGCCTGAAAACTCTGCTCGGTCCGAAATACACAAACCCAGTCTTTTTCCATAGTTCAGTTATTAAATAGGTTCTTCAGCAATTATCACAATCAGAGATTTGGGTCCATGCATACCCATTACCAGTGTTTTTTCAATGTCGGCAGTGCGGCTTGGTCCGGTAATATTGCTGATTAACGAAGGTAATTCATTTTTGTATTTGTTACGCAGTTTTTCCAGCGCATGGTCTAAATAATCTGTAAGTTGGGCCTCGTTAGCCACAACAATGTGAGTTTCGGGGAAAACATTAAGCCGTCGACCGGAAATTTGAGCCGAACTTACCAGAACTGAACCCAGATGGGCCACCAAAAATTCACAACCGGTAATCCCGATTGATATTTCGGCAAACGAAGCTTCATCCGTGTTGATTTCAATGTCGCTGCTAACGATTTGTTTTATGGCCGGATCTGTACAGAATATATGATTCTGCTGTTTTTCATCACAGATGAGTTTAATTTGTTCAGCAACATCATTTTTCGACTTGCAGATGAATACTTTTCCGCCAATTAATTCAAGATTAGTTTTGAATTCCTGGCTCAGCGAGGCGTTGAGCGGATGATAAATAGGAGAGGTGAAATCGGGGGCTGTTACCTCGATTTCACCTCTTTTGTCTTGTGCGGCCTTTAAGCGGGCCAGAATTTTATTTTTAGCTGATTCCATTAAGCTGATTCAGATTCGGTAGCGATTTCAGTATTTTCAGGAAGTTCGGTTGTTGTTTCTTTCTTCGAATCAGCAACCATCAGCGGTTTTCCCCATTTCCGTTTTCCAAAAATGTTTTCAAGATCTTCGCTGAAGATTACTTCCTTATCTAAAAGCCTTTCAGCCAGTTTTTCATGACCTTCTTTGTTCGTTGTCAGAATTTCAACTGCTCTGTTATATTGGGTTTCAATCAATAGTTTCGATTCCGCATCAATCAATTCAGCTGTTTTTTCGCTGTATGGCTTGCTGAATGCATATTCGTTTTGGCCGGAAGAATCGTAGTAACTCACGTTTCCAACTTTATCACTCATACCAAAAATACTGACCATGGCATAAGCTTGTTTGGTCACTTTTTCTAAGTCGTTTTGCGCGCCTGAAGAGATGCTGTTGAATACGATTTGTTCGGCTGCACGTCCGCCCAATGCAGAGCACATTTCGTCGAGCAGCTGATCTTTGGTGGTTATTGAGCGTTCTTCAGGAAGATACCAGGCAGCACCCAGTGCTTTCCCGCGAGGAACGATAGTTACTTTCAGCAGCGGATGGGCATGTTCCAGTAACCAGCTGATGGTAGCGTGCCCGGCTTCATGATATGCTATACGGCGTTTTTCGTCAACCGAAATGATTTTATTTTTCTTTTCCAATCCACCAATGATACGATCAACGGCATCGAGGAAATCTTGTTTGTCAACCAAATCTTTGTTGTTTCTGGCGGCAATTAAGGCAGCTTCGTTACAAACGTTGGCGATGTCCGCACCCGAGAATCCCGGAGTCTGTTTGGCTAGGAAAGCAGGATCAACTTCGGGCGAAAGTTTAATCGGCCGGAGGTGAACGTTGAAAATTTCCTGACGTTCGTTCAGATCGGGCAATTCTACATGAATCTGACGGTCGAAACGGCCTGCACGCATTAGCGCCTTATCAAGAATGTCGGCACGGTTGGTAGCTGCCAAAATAATAACTCCTGAATTGGTATCGAAACCGTCCATCTCAGTTAAAAGCTGGTTCAGGGTATTTTCGCGCTCGTCGTTCGAGCCGAAGTTCGGATTTTTACCTCTGGCGCGGCCAATGGCATCAATTTCGTCGATAAATACAATACAAGGCGATTTTTCTTTGGCTTGCTTGAACAAGTCGCGGACACGCGATGCACCCACACCAACAAACATTTCAACGAAATCGGAACCCGACATGGAGAAGAATGGCACATTGGCTTCGCCGGCAACGGCTTTTGCCAGCAATGTTTTTCCTGTTCCGGGAGGGCCTACCAAAAGAGCTCCTTTTGGAATCTTTCCCCCTAGCTTTGTGAATTTTGTCGGGCTTTTCAGAAAGTCAACAATTTCTTCAACTTCCTGTTTGGCTTCAGCAAGCCCGGCAACATCTTTAAAAGTATTGGTTACCCGAGAATCTTTGTCGAATACTTTGGCTTGCGATTTCCCAACATTGAAAATATTTCCTGCTCCACCACCGCCAGAACCTTTGCTCATTCTTCTGAAAATCCACCAGTACAGCAGGATGAAAGCTGCAAATGGCAATACCCAGCTGAGAATTTCGCCCATGTAGTTGTGTACGGTTTTGTACTCAATCCCAATTTTATTCTCTTCAGCAACATTGGCTTGTGCTTCTTTTAAATTGTTAGCGAAAGCTTCAGGTGGACCGATTTCAAAAAAGTAGTGCGGTCCTGTTTTGGCCGGGGCAGTAAAGCCATTGTTTAACTTTGAGGCATATTTGTCGTAGCTGCTTTCCTTCAGGTAAATCTGGGCTTCTTTTTCGTTAACGATAATGATCTTTTTTATGTCATTATTCGCCAGCATGGTGGTTTTAACTTCATTCCAGTTTGTTTCAACCGGTCCACCGCCCAAAGTAAACCATTGGATTACGAGAAAGGAAATAATTACTACCCCGTAAATCCAGTAAGGATTGAATTTGGGAGCTCTACTTCCTGAACTCATGTTGCTGAAATTATTCTTCTCCTTGTTTTTATTATTGTTTCCCATTTTATATTTAGTTTTCTTCTTTTATTATTTCGATATGTGCATCAGCCCATAAGTTTTCAAGGTCGTAAAATTGCCTGGATTCTTTTTGAAAAATGTGAACCATGATATCGGCATAGTCAAGCAAAATCCAGATTGAGTTTCGGTATCCATCTTTATGCCAGGCACTTTGGTTGACAAGCTCCTCCACAGTGTCTTCAACCGAATGTGCAATGGCGTCCACATGAGTGACTGAATTTCCGTGGCAAATGATGAAATATTTACATTCTGTATGGTTAATTTTCGTTAAGTCAATTTTGATAATTTCCTGTCCTTTTTTTCTTTGAATCCCTTCAACAATGGCATCGATCAATTGTTCAGTTTCTCTTTCTTTTACGCTTTTGTTCATAAATATTTATTAGAACTACAAAGATAAATTTTTTACCACATTATTAGTGCTTAAACTTGTAAGACGAATTGTCCAACTTTATATTGTAAGTACAAATTTAACTCGGCAGCATGGATCAAATTATTGGGAATTTAATTGTACGCTTAGAGGTAATCGATTCTACCAACAACTATGCCAAGCAGCAAATCAGAGAGAATGAACTGGCGGAGGGAACTGTCTTTTTGACATACGAGCAGACCTCGGGAAGGGGTCAGCAAAAGAACGTATGGGAAAGTGAACTCAGGCAGAACCTACTTTTTTCGATCGTTTTATGTCCTGATTTTGTTGAAATGAGACGACAATTTCAATTGTCAAAGGTTGTTTCGCTTGGCATTTATAATGCTATAAATAAATATGTTAGTGGTGTAAAGATAAAATGGCCAAACGATATTTATGTGGGCGATAGGAAGCTTTGCGGTATACTAATCGAGAATTCGGTTATGAATGGAGTGTTAAATATTTCGATTGTTGGAATTGGTTTAAATGTCAATCAAACTGTTTTCCGGAGCGATGCGCCCAATCCGGTGTCGCTAAAAATGCTGACAAATCAGCACTATGATTGTGAGGTAATCCTGACGGAAATACTTTCGGAAATTGACAGATATTACTCCTTGTTGTGTAGCGGACAGGAAGAGTTGATTGATAAGGCTTTTTTAGCGGCTCTTTACCGACTGAATGAATTGCATTTTTACAAAGCTGAAGATGATGTTTTTGAAGGCCAAATTATTGGCGTGAACGAAATTGGTCAGTTACTTATCCGGAAAAAAGACGCGGAAGTGCTTGAATTTCATTTTAAGGAAGTCGAGTTTCTTCAAAAGTCCGAATGATTGAATTATTGATTGGTCAATTCTTCGGACTTCTGCCTCCGATCTTTTCTGTTAACTGCGATTGAATGTTGTCTTCTATTTATAAGGCAACGCCGCCAGCATATCAGCCAGACGGTTTATTCCTTCTTCAAGCTTTTTGTTTACAAGCATTTTAATCATCATGCTCATATCGGCATCCAGGGTAAGCCGAAGTTTTGTTTCGTAAGCCGAAACGTATAACAATTGAATCCAGAATGTTATTCCAACCGGCATACTTCCACTACTGCCAATCTTGATATTTTTAACGGGTTCACGTTCAATAATCCGGATCTCAGCCAAACCCATTCCGCTGATCTGGAACCGGCATGAATCGGCATTCGATTCGAAGTTGGAAATCTGAATTTGAGGAACATGTTCTGTCATTTTCGACAACAGTCCTTCGTTGACGTACTTCGACAGATTTTCGAAATTCGAAAGGTAGTTGTAGATGATTTCCTGGTTATTATTAATGACTTTTATGTCACTAACGTATCTTGTTGAACCCATACCGTTTTTGTTTTAAAAAGAAAATCCCCTTTTCCTTTCAGAAAAGGGGAAATTATACTGATTTTTAATAATCTATTTTCCCCAGCTTTCAGGCTGCTCGCGCCATTGGTTGAGTTTTTCAACTTCTTCCGGTTTAACATCTCCCGATTGTAGCGCCAGGTCAATCAATACCTGGTAGCGGCTCAATGCAGTAAGTTCCAGACCGGCATCAGCAAAATTTTTGCGGGCCTGTGGAAAGTTGTATGTAAAGATGGCAACCATTCCCAGAACATCACCTCCAAAATTAGTGATGGCATCGGCAGCTTTCAGACTGCTTAATCCGGTTGATACCAAATCTTCAATAATCACAACCTTCTGTCCGGCTTTCATATCGCCTTCAATCAGGTTTTCAAGTCCGTGATCTTTTGGTTTTGCACGCACATAAATGAAAGGCAATCCCAGTTCCTGTGCAACCAGCATCCCGTGAGCAATTGCTCCTGTGGCCACTCCTGCAATTACTTCAGCCTGCGGATATTTTTCGCGGATGATTTCGCAGAATTTCTGGCAAATGAATGTCCGTTCTTCCGGATAAGACAAAATCTTGCGGTTATCGCAATAAATTGGGGCTTTCCATCCTGATGCCCAGGTAAACGGATTATTTGGCTGTACTTTTATGGTATTGATGTGTAGCAGTCTTTTTGTAACTTCGAGTTGAATTTGTTCAATCATGGTTATTTCCTTTTTAATTGCTGACAAATGTACAAAGTTTTTTTCAATGCCTCGACTATACTGTTTGATTCAGAAATGAAGAAATCATTAAATAATAACATTCTAAAAAATCTCGATCTGGATAATTATTCTGTTGTGGATGAGTTGATTAATGATATTGAATTGAGTAAAATACCTTCGGATTACTTCATTCAGAACGGGGAAAATGATCAGGAGTGGAATCGATTCCGCAAACGGTTTGTTGAAATTCCGGCAGCAGGCGGATTAGTGCAAAATAGTGATGGAAAGTTTTTGTTTATCCGGCGTTTTGGTGTTTGGGATCTGCCCAAAGGTAAAATTGAAGAGTTTGAAACACCAGAGCAAGCCGCAGTTCGCGAGGTTGAGGAGGAGTGTGGCATATTTGGCTTAGCTATTGTCAGGCAACTCGATTCAACCTATCATATTTATCGTTCGCCATATCATGATTTTCCTGAAAATCTGGTGCTGAAGGAGACAAAATGGTTCCTGATGCATTATTCCGGAAATGAGATTCCGGTTCCGGAAGTTGAGGAGAATATTGAAGCAGTCAGATGGTTTGGGTTGGATGAACTTGACGAAGTGTATGTCGAAACCTATTCCAGCCTGACCGACTTTCTGGAGAAGTCGTTAGCTTCTATTTAGGTGCCTGATTTCCTGTTTTCTGCATTTCCCTGATGTAGTCGCTTTTTAACAGTTGCCCAATCTGCCGGTCGAGCCCGTCAATGGGGTTTGGGGCTGGTGAGAGCAGCAACTTTCCGTCTTTCCCAATCAGGAATGAATTCGGAAAAGTTTTTACTTTATAACTGGCTTCAATATTGGTTTCGGTAGTGGTGAAAATTCCAGGCCACCCACTTTCATTTCTGAATCCTTTTCCTTCAGGAATGACATTAATGATTACCAGTTTTTCCTTGTACCGTGCAGATATCGATTTGAGCGCATCGAGGTGCTGGCGGCAAATCGTATTTTGAGGGTCGGTAAAATGCAAATAAATATAGGTATTCCGATAGTCAGCCAGATTCACTTTCTGTCCATTCAGATTTCTGAGCGAAATGGATGGAGGTGTGGTTCCGCTGGTTAAATAAACAAGTTTCGTTGAAATCAGTCGCGCTGTTTCCTGCTCGAAAGCGCTCCAATCCGGCGATTTCACTTGTCCAAGCATTTTCAGAATGGAGGCTTTTGCAAATTGTTTGCTATAGTATGCGTCGTTCAACGATTTTAAAAGAACCAGATGCGATAATTCCTTGTTGAAATGCAGTTTCTGCTGAAAATATTCGTCGAGTTTCTGAAGGTTTGCTGCGTTGATTTCTTTATTGATTTCAGGATTATTCAGCCGGCTGAAATAGTTGGTAAAAACCTGGTTGAATATCACCGAGTAGGCCGCCTGGTTATAAACGGGTTTGTGGCTGCTGAAATAAGTTTCCATAAACCCGGATGTTTTTCCCTGATTGAGTGCAAAATCGAGATTTGCTTTTCGGAAAAGCTTGTGCGACTCGAAGAATGGCAGGTTTGTTTTCGGGAAACTGTTATCGAGCAATAGTTTAATGGTATCAACCAGCGATTTGGTCTGGCTTTCAAAAATCTGGTCGAAATATTTGCTTTCGAGTTTCGCATATTCCTGCTCGAACTGCTGAATTTTATAATTCAAATCGTTTTTATCGGGAGATGCAATTCCAAACCACACAGGCTCGGGCTTTACAAACGGGTTCCTTTTTTGTGCTTCGGTAAGCGTTCGTTTCGGCGGAAAAACAATTTCATATGATTTCCCCGGCTCGAGATAAATCATTCCTTTGTAGCCATCGAAATCGGCCAGACAAAGATTGGTTTCTGTAATGTCAGTCGTTAAAGTAAATGCACCGTCAGCCTCAAACCGCAGCGTGCCCAATTTTATCCTTTCTTCAGAAATGAAATCGTGAAGTGTATATAAATCAATGGTATTAGATGCGTATTCTGGAGCTTTTCCTGAAATTTTTACCGGTGCCGACCATGATTTTACGGAGAATAGAAGTCCGGCTAAAATTAAAAGGACGAGTGCAGTTTTTCTTTTCACGACCTGATTGAAATTACTTGAAGTACTGTTTGGGGTAAAACGAACAGAACCGGTAATAATTATTCATCGGCTTTAAATTCCGACATATTTAACGACGAAGGCAAAAACATACTGGCGTCGCCACCATGGAGAATAATATCACGGACAATGGTCGAATTAATTGGTGTATGTTCGGGCATGGTAAGCAAAAACACCGATTCGATTTGTGGGTGCATCTTTTTATTTATCTGTGCAATTGCTCTTTCGTATTCGAAATCGGCCGAAGTGCGCAACCCTCTGAGAATATAACTGGCATTCACTTTTTTGCAGAAATCAACCGTCAGCCCTTCGTGACTTTCAACCGAAACTTTAGGCTCATTTTTAAAAACTTCGTTGATCCATCTTAATCTTTTTTCAACCGGAAAGAAAGAGCGTTTGTTGGTGTTATACCCGATCATGATCACAATTTTATCGAACAGCGGGATGGCACGTTTTACGATACTTTCGTGTCCAACAGTAAATGGATCAAACGATCCCGGAAAGATGGCTACTCGTTCCATGAGCTTGATATTTCAGGAGTTTTTAGGCTTGTAAATATAGTGCATATTCCAAACTGGCAAACGATTCCGCTTATTTTATTCGTTTTCGGTATTGCGACTCGTAATGATGAAAATAAAAATCAATGCAAATGCAGCGATGAATGTACTAATCAGGAGCTGGCTTGATTTACTGCTTTGAAAAAAGAACGTGTTTTGCAACTCGCTGTTAAATTGGATGCTAACCAATACCAGCCCATTGTTTATGGCATGTCCAAGTATGCATAGAAGAAGATTTCCGGTGCGCACCATCAGTATTCCGAGGAGAATACCTAAAATAAATGTGGCCGGGAACTGCCAGGGGTTGAGATGAAATAATGCAAACATCAGCGCTGACACAAAAACTGCTGTTGTCCCTGAATAATTGCGCATTAGTCCATGCATGATTACGCCGCGGAATATCATTTCTTCGATGATGGGCGCCAAAATCACAACTTTAAGAATAGCCCCGTAAATGCCGTAGTCACTTTCGAATATTTTATTGAATAATTCCCAAAACCAGGATGGGGGAGGAAGTACTTTGTCGAGAGCCACATTAACTTCACCGATCAGATTTTGTGCTCCCCATATGAAGAACAAAACCGGAATCAATAACAGCACATTAAACGACTTTAGCGGGAAAAGTTCTTTCAATGGAACTCCAGCTTTTTTGTATGCATAGTAAAAGATGAAAAGTGGCGAGCCAACACCAACGATGATTTTCTTGAATGGATTATACAGGTAATCTGTTCCGTTGTAATAGTCGAATAACGCCAGGGGAAAATCGATAATGGTTTGAATGAAAGTATAAAGAACCACTAAATGAATGGCTCCTAATATGGTTGGATAGTATTTGTTTGGCAGCGAATTCACTTTTAGTCGGTTTTCAAATGAATTAATTGGGTTAAATAGTCTTACAAATATATAAGTTGAATCAGAATACGTCAATCAATACGTTTATTAAGACATTTTTCGTCCAGAATTTGTTTTAGTTTTTTTGCCATCCATTCCGAAACCTGACTGGCACCGCTGTCATTAAAGTGCATATCGTCCATCCAGTTTGTCGGGGAGTTCACAATAGAGTCGGGTAATGTAAGAACTTGTCCGTATTGCTTATAAAAATCCAGTCGAAGCGGATTCTGAAAATTAGATCCGCTTTCGGGTAAATAAACAAATACGAAAGGGATTTTTCTGCTTTTCAAAAGATTTATTGTCTTTAAAAGGTATGAATATGGATACTTTAACTGAATTTGTTCAATTTGCAATGAACCTCGCCTTTTGATCCATTTGCTCCAGCCTTGCTTATTCTTTAAAAATTCTTCTTCAGTTGCTATCCGGTCTGATTCTCCATAACCGTATGGATTTAAGTCGGGTTCTGGATATTTTTCCTGAAAAATGTACTTTGCTTTAAATTGCTCTAATCTTGCCGATGCTCCATTAAACACATCGGAAAAATAGTCCCGGTTTACAAACGTCGGACTAATCAGCAGATCTTTTGTATCGGCCAGGTAAGGAAAAATATCATGGCTATTTTTCGGTTCGTCTTCATGAACTTCAATAACCACCAATTGGGGTTCTTTGCTTGCAACAAGTTCTTTTATAAATAAATATTCCAGGTTTCGTCCAAACCGGCAGTAACCCAGATTGGCCAGATGAAATCGGTTTTCCAGCAAAGTTTCCATCTTCTTTTCCTGAAAAGAATGAATCGTGTGCGAGGAACCAATAAATGCGATGTCTATCGGAGTCTCATTTTTGGTGAGCCGGTCAAAAATCCATGCACCGTGATTGTAACAATCGTCTTTAATGAAATGTCGTGCAAATTCGGTGGAGTAGGGTAAAGCAAACAACAATACAACCGGCAGGGCCAGCAGTCCAAAGAATAATGCTATTTTTTGTAAAATCTCCTTCATCTCAAAATTGAAAATAAATGAATTGAGGAGCCAAATCCAGCACTCCGAAAATCAGAATCAATGCTGTGAAAAACAAATAGATGCCCCATCTTTTGATCGCCGATAAATTGACAATCAATTCGTTAAAATCATTTTTCTGGCTCAAAACCTCGGTAATCAGGAAAACTGGAAATCCGACCATTATCGAAATTGCAAATTCCTTAAACTGATTGCTTGTATGCCATGCATTCTGAAGTTGATCTAAAAAAATCCAATTAATATCGGCTAATCGGCTAAATATTTCAAGGCTTTGATCAAGCGATTTCGACCTGAAGAAAATCAGCGCCAGATTCACAAACGAAAAGGTTGCTGCAGACCCAAGCCAATTCCTCAATTTACCTGATCGCTCTGGTTTAATGTATGATTCAACGACCAGAAACAATCCGTGCAGAAACCCCCAGAGAACAAAAGTTGCCGCGGCTCCGTGCCACAACCCGGATAATGTAAAAGTTATCAGGATATTAAAAATCCAGCGTTTTTTCGAGACCTGATTTCCGCCCAAAGGAATATAAACATAGTCGCGAAACCAGGTTGACAGGGAAATGTGCCAGCGTCGCCAGAATTCCTGAAGGCTTTTCGAAAAATAGGGGAACCGGAAGTTTTGCATGAGATCGAACCCCAGCAAGCGAGCCGATCCGATTGCAATATCGGAGTATCCCGAGAAGTCACAATAAATCTGGAAGCCAAACATAAAAGCTACAGCTAACAATGTTATTCCCGAGTAGTTTGACGATGAATTGTAAACATGATCGACAAAATAGGCCAGCCGATCGGCAATAACCATCTTTTTAAACAAGCCCCAGAGAATGAACCGGAAGCCTGATTTTACTTTCTCCAGCTCAAACTGACGTTTTTTCAGGAATTGCGGAAGTAAATGAGTTGCCCGTTCTATGGGACCGGCCACCAGTTGAGGGAAGAAAGCCACAAAAGCCAAAAACGAAATATAGTCTTTCGTTGGTTTGATCTTGTTCCGGTAAACGTCGATGGTGTAGCTTAACGATTGAAAAGTGTAAAAACTAACTCCTACAGGCAAGATTATTTTCAAGGTAGTAACACTTAAATTGACGTTTAATGATTTGGAAATAGCAAGAAAAGACTCAATAAAGAAGTTGTAATATTTGAAAAATCCCAGAATCCCGAGATTGAATAATAAGCAAATTCCAAGAAGCAGTTTCCTTTTAGATATTGTCGTCTGATTTTGCATTGCCCATCCGATAAAGAAATCGGCTGTCGAGCTGATGAAAATTAAAATCAGGAAACGTGCATCCCACCAACCGTAAAAGCAGTAACTTGCCGCCAGTAAAAATAAGTTCTGAAGCTTATACCTTTTGTTTAAAATGAACCAATAAACAGTAAAAACAATGCAGAAAAACCAGAAATAGGTTAGCGTATTAAACAGCATTCTCGAGTTTGATGTTAGCGTTTTGCTAATTTACTGATTTGGTGAGATCACTAATCTTCGGCAATGAAGTAGTTATACACAATAAGTTGTTGAAAATTATCGAAAAAACTTCTAAAACTATTTGATCGTTTGAAGAAAATGTACTTATTTTGCGGTCTGTTTGAAAAATGTGAGATTCTGATTAAAAAATAAGGCAATGTCAAGAGTTTGTCAAGTAACCGGAAAAAAAGTAATGGTGGGAAATAATGTTTCTCACTCAAAACGCAGAACAAAAAGGAAATTCCTTCCTAACCTGTTCAAAAAGAAGTTCTATTATCCAGAAGAAGATCGTTGGATTTCGTTGACTGTTTCAGCAAATGGTATCCGCACGATCAATAAAATCGGATTGAACGCTGCATTGAAAAGTGCAAAGGAAAATGGTATTATAACAACTATTTAAGCTTTGAGAGATGGCAAAGAAAGGTAATAGAATTCAGGTAATCATGGAATGTACCGAACAAAAAACAAGCGGAGTTCCCGGAACTTCACGGTACATCACCACCAAAAACAGGAAAAATACTCCTGAACGTTTGGAAAAAAAGAAATACAATCCTAACTTAAAGCGAGTTACTGTACACCGCGAAATTAAATAACAAATACTATGGCAAAGAAAGTAGTTGCATCATTGCAGAAAGGTGCCGGTAAAGGTTACTCCAAAGTAGTACGGATGGTAAAATCCGAAAAAACCGGTGCTTACATTTTTCAGGAAGAAATTATTCCTAATGAAAATGTAAAAGATCATTTTAAGAAATAGACCAAAATCTCTTTATAAAAAAAAGCTTTCATCTTTGGTGAAGGCTTTTTTTATTGAATGTTGAATTACTAGATTCCCGCTCCTTAAAAATGTGTCATTATGGGTATTTTCGGACTTTTTAACAGCAAGAAAAAGGAAAGCCTCGATCAGGGGCTTGCCAAAACCAAGGAAAGCGTTTTTTCGAAAATCAGTCGCGCCATTGTTGGAAAATCGAAGGTTGACGACGAGGTTTTGGACAACCTTGAAGAAATTCTGATTTCGTCGGATGTTGGTGTGGAAACAACGTTGAAAATTATTGAGCGTATTGAAAAACGAGTTTCAGCCGATAAATACCTTGGAACTTCCGAATTGAATTCTATTCTGAAGGATGAAATTGCAAGCTTGCTGGAAGAAAATAACAGCAGCGATCTGGAGGATTTTGACCTTCCGGAAAGCGACGAACCCTATGTTATCATGGTTGTGGGTGTAAATGGTGTTGGAAAAACTACCACTATCGGGAAACTGGCCTATCATTTTAAAGCTGCCGGCAAAAACGTGGTTCTTGGTGCAGCCGATACGTTTCGTGCAGCTGCTATCGACCAGCTTCAGATTTGGGCCGACCGCGTGCAGGTTCCACTGGTAAAACAGGCCATGGGCGCCGATCCTGCATCTGTTGCTTTTGATACCCTTTCGTCGGCAAAAGCTCAGGGCGCCGATGTGGTGATTATTGACACTGCCGGTCGTTTGCACAATAAAGTAAACCTGATGAATGAGTTGAGCAAGATTAAATCGGTGATGAAGAAAGTTGTGCCAACTGCACCAAATGAAGTATTGCTGGTTCTCGACGGTTCAACAGGTCAAAACGCATTCGAGCAGGCTAAACAATTTACTAAAGCTACCGAGGTTTCGGCATTGGCGTTGACCAAGCTCGATGGAACTGCCAAAGGTGGTGTGGTAATTGGTATTTCCGACCAGTTTAAGATCCCCGTAAAATACATTGGAATTGGCGAAAAAATGGACGATTTGCAAATTTTCCGCAGAAGGGCTTTTGTAGAGTCACTTTTTAGCTAACATCAGGAGGCCGTTGACGACACTGGAGAATTAAAAATGAAAATGATATGGCTGGCTTATGCTGGCCTTTATTTTGAATTACTACGAATTAAAACATTAGTTAAAGTTCACTGTTTTTAGGTCAGAACTGATTTAAAATACTTGGTTTTAACTTTGTGTCTTGGTGCCTTCGTGGCAAAAAAACAAAAAAATGAAGAAGCAAAAAATAAATGTAGTAACACTGGGATGTTCGAAAAATCTGGTGGATTCGGAAGTGTTGCTGAATCAGCTTTCAATGGACGGCTTCGAAGTTGTTCACGACTCGAATGAAAATTCAGATATAGTTGTCCTGAACACCTGTGGTTTTATCGGCGATGCCAAAGAGGAATCAGTAAATACCATTTTGCAGTTTGTTGATGCCAAAAGCCGGGGCGATGTTGAAAAGCTTTATGTGATGGGCTGCTTGTCGGAACGATACAAAGCGGATTTGGAAACTGAAATTCCGGAAGTAGATAAATACTTTGGAAAGTTTGATTTGAAGGCGTTGGTCGGCGAATTAAAAGCTACTTATCGTCCTGAATTTATCTATGAGAGAAAAATTACCACACCATCGCATTTTGCTTATCTTAAAATATCGGAAGGTTGTAACCGTATTTGCGCTTTTTGCGCTATTCCGGGAATGACTGGAAAGCATAAGTCGAGGTCGATTGAAGACTTGGTTCGCGAAACCAAATACCTTGCAAAAAATGGCGTAAAGGAAATTCTACTGATTGCACAGGATCTGTCGTATTACGGAATTGATTTGTATGGCAAAGGGATGTTGGCCGAACTGATTCAGAAGATTGCTGAAGTTGACGGAATTGAATGGATTCGCCTGCACTACCTTTATCCAACCAAGTTCCCGATGGATATTCTTCCGTTATTTAAATCGATTCCCAAACTTTGCAAATACATCGATATTCCTCTCCAGCACAGCTCAAATAATGTATTGAAACACATGCTCCGCCATGTTACCACCGAAGAAACTGAAGCTTTACTTCAGAAAATTAAAAAAGAGGTTCCCGGAATTGCCATTCGAACTACCATGTTGGTCGGCCATCCGGGCGAAACCGAAGAAGATTTTGAGCAACTTAAAGATTTTGTGAAACGCCATCGTTTTGACCGATTAGGCGCTTTTACTTATTCGCACGAAGAGGGAACTTATGGCTTTAAGAAATACGAAGACAATATTCCGGAAGAAGTAAAACAGGCTCGTCAGGAAGAATTGATGGAAGTTCAGCAGATCATATCATCGCAACTAAATGCCGCCCGTGTTGGCCAAACGCTGAATGTAATCATCGATCGTGAAGACGAGGAATTTTACGTTGGTCGCACCGAATTCGATTCTCCGGAAGTTGATGGCGAAGTGCTGATTTCGAAAGACATTAAACTTAAAAAAGGTCTGTTTTATCCTGTTGAAATAACCAGTGCTGCAGAGTTCGATTTGTACGGGAACGTAGTTTAGCATTAAATGGCTTGAAAGATATTTGGAAGCGACTGTGATTCGATAGTAAAACTTGAATTTCTGTCGCTTTTCTTATGAGACTTTGGTTAGTTTTTACTGACTTTCTTATTTGACTTCATCAGGCATAGGCACAGGTTTTCCAGTAGCTTTTTTAATTGGCATTGGCGATTTCCATTTTCGTAACTGGTCAGAAAGCAACGACGATAGCTCATTTACTTTTTCCTTATTTCCTGACGAAACATCATTCTGTTCTCCAATGTCGTTTTTTAGGTTGTACAGTTCCTTTTTACCTGTTCTCATACTATAAACCAGTTTCCAGCTTCCTTGCCTGATCGCACTGTAGTAGTTGATTCCCGGACCATCTTTATCTATCCATTTATTTGGATAATGCCAGATTAAAGCCCTTGTCGAATCATTATATTCTGGATTTTCAAGGATTGAAACAAAGCTTTTGCCGTCAATAGTTTGTTCGGTTTTAGCATGCTTTATTCCTGCCATTTGCAAAATGGTCGGGAAAAAGTCTTCGACAATAACATACTGGCTGGTTTTTGTATTGGGTTTAACAACTCCCGGCCATTTAACAATCATTGGCTCTCGGATTCCTCCTTCGTAAACCGAACCTTTCCCGGCTTTTAACGGGAGATTTTGTGTGTGCGCATTACCTCCGCGTGGAGGTGCAAGGCTTAGCCCGCCATTATCGCTCATGAAGATGATTATCGTATTTTTATCCACTCCCTTTGCTTTGAAATAGCTCATTAGGTCTCCCAGACTTTTATCCATTCCTTCGAGTAGGGTTGCGTATTTTGCTTCGGTCGAATCAAGCCCTGCATCCAGGTATTTCTGAAGGAAACGCTCGTCTCCCATAATGGGAGTGTGAACGGCATAATGAGCCATATTCAGGTAAAAGGGTTGTTTATCCCGGATGGGTGCATCGAGGGCTTTCATAGCTTCAAGTGTCAATGCTTCTGTGAGGAATGTACCTGTGCCAAAATATTCTTCCAAATCAGGAACTGCCTGGGCCGATGTTTTTTGAGGTAGATTTCCGTAATTATCACTAGCCAGATAACTTTGAGGATGACCAGCAGCATGTCCGGCAATATTTACCATGAAACCCATGTTGTAGGGGTTTGAACCCGGAGTTCCCATTGCGCCCCAATGCGCTTTCCCTACATGAATGGTATAGTAACCAGCATCTTTTAATATTTGGGGATAAGGGGTTGCATATACGGTTTTATCTATACCTGGTATCGGGCTTAATCCATTGATCATCCATTGGGTCGGCTCCATTTCAGAGTCCTTATATTCCGAGTTGTTATCTTTCCATGGAGAGGTCCAGTTGGTTACACAATGATGAGCTGAATTCATGCCGGTAAGTAAGCTGACTCTCGTTGGTGTACAGACTGGAGTAGCATAGGCATTGGTAAACATCATCCCTTCTTTTGCCAGCAATTCCATATTGGGTGTATGGTTTCTTTTATTCAATGGCGTCACTTCTTTCCAGAAAGGGAGTGAGGTGTCCTGCCAGCCCATATCATCCACCAGAAAGACAACAATGTTTGGACGTACTGGTTCTTGGTCAACTGAGTTATGTCCTATTGTAAGTCCTGCTATCGACACTAGGCTTGCCAGAGAAATATATTTTTTCCTGTCCATATGTGAGTTGGAATGCTGCGTTTGTTATGAAATCCGGAACTTTAATTAGAGGTTTTGAGGGGCATGAGACCCAACTTTTCTTCGGCAAACCGGAAACCTGCTTTTTCAACATCCTGCCATTGTTTAGAGAATAACTGGCAACCGATGACATGGGTTCCTGCTTCAGTAAAGGCAACTTTTTGTTTTTTGCTTTCCGGAGTTCCGAGCTGATCGTACATTTTTAGCATCGCATCAACACGCACAGTCGGGTCCTGGTTTTGCTCGTCTTTGTAATAATATCCTACGAAAACCGGCTTTTTAATCTGGGTAAACACCTCCTTTTTCATGCTTGCTTCAACCAGTTGTTGCAGAAAAACGGCTGCTTCGAGGCGATATTTGCAGTTCCAGTATTTGCAGTCTTCCGACGTAAGATCGGCGTTGGTTACCCGGTATTTTCCCTTAAAAATACTTCGGACAATTTGCAGCCCCCAGGGTTTGCTGAGCAGAAAAGCAGCTGAATTGTTTATAGCGATATTGGGCGAAAGCATAATCAGTGCATCCATCATTTCGGGGAAGTCGGCAGCAAGTTTTAAGCTTAAAGTGCCACCGGTTGAAGTACTCATAATAATAACCTTTTCACCCAGCGATTGCGCTACAACCAAAGCTTCTTTAGCCGACTCGTAAAGCTTGTCGGGTGTCATGTCTATGAGCGGATCAGCTGTTTCTAGCCCATGTGAAGCAAGCAAAGGAATGTATAAATTCATGCCATAGCGTCGGGCAAAATCAATATGAACCGGGTTTCCCTCGAACCAGGAGGCTGAAAAACCGTGCAAGTAAAGTAAACAGTATGGAGTTTTATTTTTAAGGCTGTCGTTGGCCCAAATAATCCGGCTTTCATTGTCTGGTTTAATCATCAGACTCGCATTCTTGCTTTTAATGAAAGAGTCGACCTCACTGGTTTGCAAGTGAATGTCAGGAAGGTTTTTGTTTAATTCAGGAGAGGGGAATTTGGGCCCTATTAAATAAACAATTGCGAGAATAATTACCAGACTGAAAGTAGTTATCAGAAATTTCTTCATAGCCAATTAGTTCGATCGGAATTTTGAAAAATACTATTCTGCTAAGCTACTTAAAATTGAAGTAACTGATAATTGAGATCAGCTAATTTTTAAAGTTGTTCCTTCAACTTTAACGGTATAAGTTTTTAATGAACTTGGAGCAGGACCTTGAATAACAGTGCCGTTTATACTATACTGTGACCCATGACACGGACAGTCAATCCGGTCGGCTGAGCTGTTGTAAGCAACAGTACAACTCTGGTGCGTACAGATTTTCGATAGTGCGATGTACGCCGTAGTACCAGTTCTGATGATAATAATGTTTCCACTATAAGCAAATCCGCCTACTGTTTTAAGTGCGCTGAAATCATTGGAATTCAAATCAACGGTTGTTTCGCCGCCAGTATTATTCCCTCCGGAAGGTGCAGGTTCAGAGTCGCCCGATTTGCTGCATGAATTCAGAAGGGCAGGTGATAAAAAAAGCAACCCGCCACCAATAAGCGCTTTGCTGAAAAATTCTTTTCTGTCCATTTTGATGCGTTTTAAAGTTTATAAATAGAAAATATTGCAATGTGCTTTTTATCAACTGATTTCAGGCGGAAGAATTAGGTTGCAAATACATATTCAACCTGTTTTCCTAAACAAGTTTGTCAGTTAATGGTTCAAATGTTCAATTGATATAAATGCAGGTTTAAACTTTAAAAACAATGTATTTGTTATTCTGTGTACTAATTCGAATAACAGAAAACCAATCATTCAACTATGGATAAATTTTCGCAGGTAGGAAATCAGGAAATCGCCGCCATTGAAGAGTTGTATTCATCTTATCTTGTTAATCCCGAATCAGTCGATCCAAGCTGGAAAAATTTCTTTGAAGGATTTGAATTTGCCCGAAAGAATTTTGCTGAAAGTAAGACTTTGGTTCGTGATGAGAAGATTGATAAGGAGTTCGCTATTCTGAACCTTATCCACGGATACCGTCAGAGGGGGCACCTGTTTACCAAGACCAATCCGGTTCGTTCGCGTCGGAAATATTCACCAACGCTGGATATCGAGAATTTTGGACTCGAAAAATCGGATCTCGATACAGTATTTCAGGCCGGAAATAACATCGGAATCGGACCGGCTCCGTTGCGGGCAATTATCGAACATCTGGAGGCCACGTATTGCCAGTCGATAGGGGTAGAATACGTTTATATGCGCGATCCGGTGTTGATTGAATGGTTGAAATACAAAATGGAGTCAACACGCAATTCAGAGGCTTTTACGCCCGAAAAGAAAAAACACATCTACTATCATCTGAAGACTGCTGTTGGGTTCGAAAACTTCATTCACAAGAAATTTGTTGGCCAAAAACGCTTTTCGCTGGAAGGTGGCGAGGCACTGATTCCTGCACTGGACGCTGTAATTGAACATGGCTCGGAGCTTGGCATAAACGAATTTGTTATTGGAATGGCTCACCGGGGACGGCTCAATGTGCTTGCCAACATTATGGAGAAGCCCTATGAAAATATTTTCAAAGAATTTGTCGGTAAAGAATACGAACAGGAAATATCGCTTGGCGATGTAAAATATCACCTGGGATACGAGAATGATGTGGAAACCGATCAGGGGAAAAAAGTTCACCTGAGCCTGATGCCAAATCCTTCGCACCTCGAAACGGTAGGCGCTTTGGTGCAGGGAATGGCCCGTTCACGGATTGATACCAAATACAACGGAAATTATGATAGTGTTGCTCCAATCGTCATTCATGGCGACGCCGCAATTGCCACCCAGGGAATTGTTTACGAAGTAATCCAGATGTCGCAATTACCTGGTTATAAAACCGGAGGAACGATTCATCTGGTTATCAACAATCAGGTTGGCTTCACCACCAACTACCTCGAAGCCCGCTCGAGTACCTATTGTACCGACGTGGCTAAAGTAACCCGTTCTCCCGTTTTCCATGTGAATGGCGATGATGTTGAAGCCATCATTTTTACCGTAAAACTGGCCATGGAATTCCGTCAGAAATTTCATTCTGATGTATTTATAGATATTCTGTGTTACCGCAAGTATGGGCACAACGAAGGCGACGAGCCCCGCTTTACGCAGCCTTTATTATACAAGGCCATTGAAAAGCATCAGAATCCACGCGATATTTATGCCGATAAATTGGCTCAGCAAGGAGTGTTAACGCCTGAAGAATCAGCAACGCTGAATCAGGAATTTGATCAGCATCTAGAACTGAAATTTAAAGAATCAGAAAAAATAGAGAAGGTTAAAGTACGGCAATTTCTGAACAGCGAATACCGGTCGTATGATAATCCGGCGAAGAAAGATTTGCTTAAACCAGTAAAAACAGGCGTTGCAAAAAGTGAATTGATACGCATTGCCGAGAGGATAAATGCACTTCCTTCGGATAAGAAATTCTTCAAAAAAATTGATCGCATTGTGGAAGATCGCCGTATGATGATGCTTGATAACCGCATGGATTGGGCTATGGCTGAACTGCTTGCGTACGGAACTTTACTCGAAGAAGGCTTCCCGGTTCGCCTTAGCGGACAGGATTCTGAGCGTGGAACATTTGCACACCGGCATGCTTCGTTTGTGGTTGAGGAAACTGACGAAAAATACTATCCGTTGAAGAATATCAGCAAAAAACAAGCTGATTTTAATGTCTTCAACTCATTGCTGTCGGAATATGGTGTATTGGGCTTTGAATATGGATATGCCTTGACTAATCCAAAAGGTTTGACCATATGGGAAGCTCAGTTTGGCGACTTTGCCAATGTTGCGCAGGTTATCTTCGACCAGTATATTTCTTCAGCTTTCGAGAAGTGGGCGATGATGAACAGCCTGGTGCTGTATCTTCCGCACGGATACGAAGGACAAGGACCTGAGCACTCGAGTGGCCGAATCGAGCGTTTCCTGAACCTTACAGCCGATAATAACATTCAGGTAGTGGTGCCGACAACTCCGGCCAACATGTTCCACCTGCTTCGTCGCCAAATGCATTGGAAAGTGCGCCTGCCGTTGGTTATTTTTACACCCAAAAGTCTGTTGCGCCATCCAATGGTTACATCGTCAATCGACGAGTTAGCCGATGGATATTTTCAGGAGATTATTGAGGATACAGTCCGTCATCCGGAAACGATTCAGAAACTGGTGTTTACCTACGGAAAATTGTATTACGACTTACATAAGCGACAGGCAGAAGAGGGAATTAAAAACATGGCAATCGTTAGGGTTGAGCAACTGTTCCCGCTGCCAATTGAACAGATTAAATCGACTATAGCCAAATATCCAAAGCTCGATAAAATTTTCTGGGTTCAGGATGAGCCGGCTAATATGGGAGCGTGGTCGCATATTCAGCGCTTTTTGCCTGAAGTTCCGTTTACCCTGGTTTCGAGGTCAGCAAGCGCGAGCCCGGCCGGAGGTTTAATGCATCAGCACAATACCCGGTTAAAGAAAATTCTCGACACCGTTTTTGAAGAAAAAGTTTTAGCTTAACCCAAAATAAAAACCAAATCATGTTAATCGAAATAAAAGTACCTACGCCCGGCGAATCAATTACTGAGGTCGAAATTGGGAAGTGGCTGGTAACCGACGGCGATTTTGTGGAAAAAGGCCAGGAAATTGCGGAAATTGAGTCGGACAAAGCTACCTTGACCTTGACGGCCGCTGAAAATGGACAGGTGAAGATTCTAGTTCAGGAAGGCGATCGAGTTGCTGTTGGTACAGTTGCCTGCACAATTAATACAAGTGTTGTCGCTGAAAATAATCCCGCAAAAGAAACTATTTCTTCCAATTTATTTGCTGAACCCAAAGAAGTTATTCCAGCTCCGGAAAAGAAGAATTTACCTAAGATTACTGAACAAGCAGAAGACCCGAAAGTTAAGGTTACACTGGTAGCTCAGAAAATGATGGAAGAAAATAACCTTTCGGTTGAAGACGTTTTGAATGGATTACGCCGTATATCAAAAGGCGATATTGAAGCTGTTCTCGCGCTGCCCAAAGAGGAAACTCCAATCGTCAAAACTACTCCGGAAAGGAAAGCTTTTTCAAGAGAAGAAAAGCATGAAAAAATGAGTTCGCTGCGGCGAAAACTCAGCGAACGCTTGGTTACTGTAAAGAACGAAACTGCCATGCTTACCACTTTCAACGAGATTGACATGAGTAAGGTAATGGACATGCGCACGAAACTTCAGAATAAGTTTGTTGAAAAATACGGGCTGAAACTGGGTTTTATGTCGATTTTTAGTAAAGCGGTCGCCGAGGCAATGCAGTTTCATCCCTCAATAAATTCGCAGATCAATGGCGAGGAAATTATCACACCTGAATTTGTTGATATTGGTATTGCCGTGCAAACTCCCAAAGGGCTGATGGTTCCAATTATCAGGAATGCCGAAAGCAAAACGATTGCAGAAATAGAAATTGAATTAAAAGAACTGGCGGAAAAAGCCCGGAATAAAAAAATATCGGTGGAAGAGCTAACTGGCGGAACATTTACCATTACCAATGGCGGAACGTTTGGCTCGCTGATGTCCACTCCAATCATCAATCCGCCGCAATCGGCTATTTTGGGCATGCACAACATTGTCGATCGTCCGGTTGCTGTAAATGGACAGGTTGTTATTCGACCAATGATGTATGTGGCTTTGTCGTACGATCATCGCATCATCGACGGAAAAGATTCGGTTGGCTTCCTTGTAAAGGTAAAAGAGCTGATCGAAAATCCGGAGCGATTGCTCACCAGCGGCCGAAATCCTGAAGAGGTTTTGTTGGGATTATAATTGATTTTGAATTGAAATAGGAGAGCTCTTTTTGTTATCGGGGAGAGCTTTTTTATTTCTTGCGCTTATGTTCTGCCCGAATCTTTGTACATTTACAAAACGGCCTAAAAATAAGCAGTTATGAAATCCCTGTTTTACTTTGTCATAGTTTTCGCCTTAATGTCATCATGCACTTCAAATAGTGTTCCTGAAACCAAACATCATTCAGAATACCATTTTACAACTGTTGACCGATCGAAACTTGCGCAGCAGGAACAGGTTTACATACCGATTTACAGCGACATTTATTACGTCGATTCAAAGCATACTTTTTCGCTCACTGCAACTTTGAGTATCCGAAATACTTCTTTTAAGGATAGTATTTACGTGTTTTCCATCGATTATTACAATTCGGTAGGACAGAAGGTTCGTCGGTATAACGAATCAACATTGTTGCTAAAACCTATGGAATCGATTGAATTTGTGGTTGAAAACAAAGATGATACAGGTGGAGTAGGAGCTAATTTTGTGGTGGAATGGGGCTCTCGCCAGGGGGCTCAGAAACCCTATCTTCAGGGTATAATGATTGGGACAACAGGCCAGCAGGGAATTTCGTTTACAACCGAAGGAATTGTTGTGGAGTAAGGGGGAATAAAAAAGCCATCCGCATGTGAGGACGGATGGCTATCTGTTTGTTTGAAAATGTTTGAATTCTGAGTTTATAAACGATTAATAAACTTACTCTGAAACTACTTCGAAACCAAGTTCAACCACAACTTCTTTGTGCAGTTTAATTTTAGCGGTATAGTTTCCTACTTCCTTAATACTGTCTTCTGAAATCATGATCTGTTTGCGATCGATTTCAAATCCTTTGGCGTTGATAGCCTCTGCCAGCATGATGGTGTTAACCGAACCGAAGATTTTTCCGGTTGAGCTGGTTTTAGCGCCAATAACCAATTGAACAGTTTTGATTTTTTCGGCAACGCCCAAAGCTAAATCTTTGAGTTTTGCTTCTTTATGAGCTCTTTGTTTGATGTTCTCAGCCAATACTTTTTTAGCTGATTCGGTGGCAATAACAGCCATCTTCTGCGGGATCAAGAAGTTACGACCGAAACCGTTTTTTACGGTAACTACGTCGTCTTTCGATCCTAAACGTGCAACATCTTGCAATAATATAACTTCCATTTCTATTCAGCTTTAAAAATTATTTCATCATATCAGTAACATATGGAAGTAACGCGATATGACGGGCTCTTTTAACTGCTTTAGCCACTTTGCGTTGGTACTTCAAAGAGGTTCCGGTAATACGGCGAGGTAAAATTTTACCTTGTTCGTTCAGGAATTTTTTCAAAAATTCCGGGTCTTTGTAGTCAACAAATTTGATTTTGTTCTTTTTAAAGCGGCAATACTTTTTCTTCTTGATTTCAACCGTCGGCGGGGTCAAATATCTGATTTCTCCTTGATTTGCTGACATACCTTAGTTCTCCTTTTCAGTTTTAGCTTTTGATTTATTTCTTCTTCTTTCGCTGTAAGCAACGGCGTATTTATCTTTCGCAAAAGTTAAGAAGCGAATGATACGTTCGTCGCGTCTGAATTGAGTTTCCAACGTTTTTGCAAACGAAGGGTCGGCGGCAAATTCGAAGAGTTGATAGAACCCTGTCGATTTTTTCTGGATAGGATACGCTAATTTGCGTAAACCCCAGTCTTCTTCATTGACGATCTCTCCACCGTGTTCGGTGATGATGTCTCTGAATTTTTTTACCGTTTCCTTTACCTGAACCTCAGATAAAACGGGAGTAATGATGAAAACGGTTTCATACTGGTTTTTCATAAAACATCTAAATTAATTAAACATGTATACTTTATTCCTAAAAATAGGAGGTGCAAAAGTAGAAATATTTCATCATTATTCAAATATATCTTTCTGAATTCTTGCTATAGATTAAAAAAGTTGTTACGCAGAACACTTCTGATAAATGATGAAGCTGTTATAACAACGATAAATCAAGATCTAACTACCTCAATAATTTCAAACTAAAGCTTTTAGCCCTTTTTGATTGAATAAATATGCTGGAAGGCTAATATTTCTTGGCGTTTCGCTCAAAATGTAAAAGAAATCTTTTGATAAGTGAAACAGGTTTTTTGATAGCTGAAACGTCGTTTATGTACATTGATTACCCTCTGGATTATTTTATCTCGGTTTTTGTCTGTAAATTTAATTGCTGGAGATATTAAGTAAAATGTGCTTGGTTTCCGGCTTCCCTAAACGGAATATTTCTAAAAAAAACCATATGAAATCATTTTACTTTGCCCTGTTGGTCGAAAGGATAATAAATTCTTTCATGTCTATTCTTCTGTTACATCCCTTTAAAATACTCGATTGGTGTGAGTCGTTGATCGGCGAGACTCAACATGTATACCCCGTTAGGGATTCCAATTCCAGTATTCATATGTTTTTACGGGCTAATTTAAATTTAAACTGAGAAGCTATGAAAATATTTACTTTTCTATCAATTGTTGTTGCCTTGTTTCTATTTAGCTCGGTAAATAGTTATGGTGGTGAGAATCTTACAATTAATATGACTGGTGATGCGAATGTAAAACCAGGAGATATCATAACTTATACAATTACTTATGGGAATAATGGTGATGAGATTGCCGATAACGTGAAAATTGTACTTCAGCTTCCCACTGCACTGGGAGTGTACACATTTGTTGATGCATATCCTGATGGAATTCCTGATGGAAATAAATTAACCTGGGATAAAAGTATTCTCTCTAATTTAGAACATTTAGGATCTGGTCCCTTTACTATTCAGGTGAAAATTAGAGCTGGAATCAAAGGTGATCTGGTTACCCCCACGGCTTATAGCTCTTTAGGATATTATATGCCAGCAGCTGGCACAACATCGTTCACTACGACCGTGAGCATTGAAAGTAATTTACCTTCCAGTCAGAAATCTTTATCACTAACAACAAGTGCTGTAGAAATTTCAGACACTGAAGTTACCGATGTGCAAGGTGTTATAAAATCATCAACCGGAGCGATGGTTTACCATTTGATTAAAGTTGAAAATACAGGTAATATATATGATAAATTTAAACTATTTATAGACCCTGCGCACATACAAGGCTATGACTGTGATGGCACTGATCCTGATATTTACGAAAAACTCGACGGAACCATCCTTAATATGAATGGTCAGATTGTTACAGATACTGAAGTATGGCTTCGCCCAGGAGAATCGAAATATTTCTTTGTGAGAAAGGAAACGCCTGCAGGAACAAATCCTTCAACTCCACAGGCCGATCATTGGAATTGTATGGATGTATTCGGGCAGTCAGTTGTAAGTGGAAATCAGGATGATGGTACGACCAGAACCTTGATTGAAGGGTCAATAAACGATCCGTTGATTAGTATTACAAAAATTGCTTCTCCTGATCCGGTTGAACGCGGAGGTATTCTTACTTACACGGTTTATGTTTTTAATTCAAATAATAGTTCCAACAATAATGCCGTTGCGCACAATGCTGTGTTGACCGATATTTTTCCCGCAGGAGCAACATACATTTCAGGCACCGCTTCACCTTCAACCACGGCTACCATTACGCCAACACAGGTGTCTTGGAATTTAGGGGATATTGGCTATGGTCCATCCAGTGCAAAAACAGTATCTTTTCAGGTAAGGGTTGACGCTGATGGTGCTTGCACCGGAACAATTGGTAATACATCAACATTAACTTATGACGGGTATAGTCCAGTTACAGCAACTGTAACCTCAACGATTGTATCTCAACCTGATCTTGTAATTGAAAAGAAATCAATCACAAAAGTAGCAATTCCTGGAGAAACAATAAACTATACTATTACATATTCAAATCAAGGTAAATGTCCGGTAGATAACGTTAAGATTATTGATACTTTTGATGCTGTACATATGACTTATGTGAGTCATACCGGAGGGGGAACACTAATAGGAAACGAGATCACAACAGCATCTTTGGGTACGTTATTACCGGGATCAAATGGATCAATTAATGTTACGCTAAAGGTTAAAAGTTCTGCTTTCTTTCCAAACACTGGAACTTATAACATTAACAACACGGCAACAATTTTTGGAGATGATACTGGTACTACAGAGGTTGATGAGTTTAACAATACTTCTTCATGGCCTGTTACAGTTAAAGTTCTACCTGATTTAAAGATTACAAAAACAGTTACGCCTGATCTTACGATTGGTACTGAAAGTACTTACAAAATAACGGTTACTAATATTGGAGATGTAGCAGCGAAGAACGCCGTTATAACAGATGAATTACCTGCAGGGTTGACTGTTGATGATCTTGGTGGTGGAACAAACTCATTCGGAATTATTACATGGCCAACAATTGCTACATTTAGTCCTACTCATACGGAGGAATACTATGTGAAAGTAAAGCCTACTTGTTCCAATATCGGGTACATCACTAATACAGCAACTGTTAGTTCTGATACTCCGGATAAAAATGAATCTGATAATATAGCTACCGTAACTTCAGTTGTGACGGATAATCAACCGCCAGCAGTACCGATCTTAACGGCAGTCACCGGTCAGTGCAGTGCAACTGCTCCGCAGGCAACGACCACCGACAACTGTGCAGGTACTGTGACAGGTACGACCAGCGATCCTTTGACCTACAGCACGCAGGGTACGCATGTTATCCACTGGAGTTTTGATGATGGTAACGGTAATACGACCACTGCCACGCAGAGCGTAATTATCGATGATACGACCCCGCCAGCAGTACCGATCTTAGCGGCAGTCACCGGTCAGTGCAGTGCAACTGCTCCGCAGGCAACGACCACAGACAACTGTGCCGGTACAGTGACAGGCACGACCAGCGATCCGTTGACCTACAGCACGCAGGGTATGCATGTTATTCACTGGAGTTTTGATGATGGTAACGGTAATACGACCACTGCCACGCAGAGCGTAATTATCGATGATACGACCCCGCCTGTTCCTCCAATATTGTCAGCAAAGACGGGAGAATGCTCGGTTACATTAAGCACTCCGACGGCATTGGATGCTTGTGTCGGTTCCATAACAGGAACTACATCTACAGTATTTCCAATTGTCACGCAGGGCATACACACCGTAACCTGGAGTTTTGATGACGGTAATGGTAATACGACCACAGCCACGCAGAGCGTCATTATCGATGATACGACCCCGCCAGCAGTACCGATCTTAACGGCAGTCACCGGTCAGTGCAGTGCAACTGCTCCG